>ERZ778025.105-NODE-105-length-279913-cov-313.018863_pt1 | contig 279913 bp, 255 predicted proteins | sample MGYA00375755_ERZ778025 | MGnify/ENA primary metagenome ERZ778025 (study PRJEB29350, sample SAMN05389825) | bioreactor metagenome | isolation source: Thiocyanate bioreactor | place: South Africa: University of Cape Town | collected 2014-03-17 ...
TCACCACTCACCACTCACCACTCACCACTCACCACTCACCACTCACCACTCACCCATACTGCACATCCACCCATCTCCGATATTCCCCGCTCACTACTCCATCCACCCACGCCCGATTGTCCAGATACCAGCGCACCGTCTTGCGAATGCCGGTCTCGAACGTCTCGGCCGGCTGCCAGCCCAGTTCGCGGTGGATCTTGCCGGCGTCGATCGAGTAGCGGCGGTCATGACCGGGACGGTCTTTCACGTATGCGATCAGGCGTTTATGTGGACCGGCCGGATCGGGGTGCATCTCGTCGAGCAGCGCGCACACCGTCTTCACGATCCCGATATTCGGCATCTCGTTCCAGCCACCGACGTTGTAGGTCTCACCCGACTTGCCTTGCGCCAGCACGGTGCGGATCGCCGCACAGTGGTCGGTGACGTACAGCCAGTCGCGCACGTTCATGCCGTCGCCGTAGACCGGCAGCGGTTGGCCGCGCGTGGCGTTGAGGATCATCAGCGGGATGAGCTTTTCCGGGAACTGGTACGGCCCGTAGTTGTTCGAGCAATTCGTCGTCAGCACCGGCAGGCCGTAGGTATGGTGATAGGCACGCATCAGATGGTCGGACGACGCCTTGCTGGCCGAATACGGGCTGTTGGGCGCAAACGGCGTCGCCTCGGTGAACGGCGCATCGTCCGGGCCGAGCGAACCGTACACCTCGTCGGTGGACACGTGCAGGAAGCGAAACACAGCCTTCTCCGCTTCCGGCAGGCTCATCCAGTGGCCGCGCACTTCTTCCAGCAGATGGAAGGTGCCGACCACGTTGGTCTGAATGAAATCTTCCGGCCCGTGGATCGAGCGGTCGACGTGCGACTCGGCCGCGAAGTTGACGATCGCGCGCGGTCGATGCCGGCTCAGCAGCTGGCCGACCAGCGCGCGGTCGCCGATGTCGCCCTGCACGAATATATGGCGGGGGTCGCCTTTCAGGCTGACCAGGTTCTCCAGATTGCCCGCATACGTGAGCTTGTCGAGATTGACGACCGGCTCATCGTTGACCCGCAGCCAATCCAGTATGAAATTGGCGCCGATGAAGCCGGCGCCGCCAGTCACCCATATCACAATGATTTTCCCTGATCCGTGTGTCTTGAAAAGCAGTCATCGCCCATGCTGTGTGCGAGCCACCGCTTGATAAACCTTCAGCGTCCGTCGCGCAATATCTTTCCAGTCAAAGCGTCCGGACACCCAGGCACGGCGGGATTCGCGTTCCTCCACGGTCAAGGGCTGTGCTGCGAAATCTTTCAGATGCGCAGCCAATGCCGGCACATCACCCAACGGAAAATAGTGCTCAGCCGGCAAGCCAACTTCCAGGTTGGCAGGAATGTCGCTGGCCACCACAGGCAGACCGTAAGACAATGCTTCCAGCATGGCAATGGGCAAGCCCTCATGGGATGAAGGCAAGACGAAGATACCCGCATGGGTATAGAGCTCGCGTAGCGCCAAACCGGTCTGTAAACCGGTGCACACGACGCCAGGCGCCGTCGCCGCCAGATCCAGCACTTTTCGCACATAGGCATCGGGATGATCCGAAGCACCCACGATAGCCAGTTTCCAGCCGGGAAGCGCCGCAAGCTGAAACGCCTCGATCAGATCAAGATGCCGTTTTTCTGGCACGAGACGGCTCACCAGCAGTACATATTTCCCCGGTTCGAATCCAAATGCCGCGAGAGCCCCCTTCGTGTCCGGCATCACAGGCAAAACTACCCCGTTCGGGATCAGCATGGAATCCCGGCCATGCTTGCGCTTCACCAACCCCCGTATCACTTCTGAAATCACAATTCGATCGTTCGACCACCGCATGCCGAAACGCTCACCCAGCCGCAATGCCAGTTTGGCGAAATATCCCCATTTCTGACGATCGTAATCCGGACCATGGTGAGTGACTACCACACGAAGCCCCAGCAATCTTGCCAGCGGCACCATCAGCGCCGGGCCAATCGCCTGGATATGCAGCACGTCAGGCCGTCGCACAAAAGCCGCATACAGCACGCCTAACCCGGTATGAAGAATTGCTTCCAGTCCTTTTGATCTGGGCGCCCAGAGGCGGTGGAAGCGAATGCCCTTCCAGGCGTCGCCAATCGATCCGGGCTGATAAGGCGCCCGGACGATGACGTCCACCTCGCAGCCCAGTTCCACCAGGAGCGGGCACAGGTGCTCGGCGTGCGTTTCCACGCCGCCCTGCACATCGGGGAATCCGCGCAGGCCTAGGAATGCGACACGCATGGAAAGACTCGCGCAAAAAGGCTGCAGACTCCCAATCAGACGTTCTCGAACTGTTTCAGCGGGTAGCGCGCATCCACCGTATCCCTGCCCTTGACCAGCTTGACCTTCTCCTTGTTCTCCAGGTAATTGATGCGCTGAATATGGGGCGTGGGCTTGACGTGGGAATAGTCGATGTAATCATCGAAGCAGATCGGTTTGCCGAGACTGAGCTTCAGCTTGTTCTTGAGAACCCAGAACATCGGCCCCAGTTTTGGCGCCTGGGGAATGATGCTGGATCGCATGGCGGTGCGCGCCGTGGTCACCATCCAGCAGTTCTGCTCGCACGCGGCCACCTTGCCAACGGAATCCCTGGTCGTGCCGCTGGCCAGGATTTCCTCCCAGGACTGCCTGGCCAGATTCCCCATGGGCAGATCCGAACGTACATTGCACGCCCAGACATCCGACCACGGATCGATGAACGCAAAGTCCGTCCCCGCCGTGCAGGGAATCAAGCGTGGATGCCCCAGAATCTTCTCGATCAGTCCCAGGTTCAGATATGCCCTGAACCAGTTCTTGATCTTGCCGCTCTTCAGTAGCGCGGTCACCAGTCCCTCCACCTGCCGCGCCACGTTGACCCGGTCGTAAAAATAGTTGTCGTTCTTGTAGAACTGCCACGCGTTGTGCAGGGTGGACGTGGCCAGCTCGAACCCCATGGATTTGGCCAGTTCATAGGTCCGGACCAGCTGATCCACGTTTTCGTCCTGGATCACGAAGGCGAATCCCAGGTCGGTTCCCCCGGCTTCCTGCAACATCCGCAGTCCTGCAACCTTGGTGGCATAACCGTCCTTCTCGCCCCGGATCCGGTTGCTGGTCAGTTCATCGCCTTCCAGGCTGAAACGCACCTTGATATCGGGGTATTTCTTGATAATGGGCACCAGCCTTTCCGGATGCAGGCCGTTGGAACTGATTTCCATGATTCGTGCCTTCGGGTGTAACAGATCCGCCAGTTCCGCCAGGTCCTTGCGCAGCGTGGGTTCACCCCCTGAAACATTCAGGTTGTCGAACCCGCCCGGCAGTTTGGACAGAGTCTCAAGGGAGACTTCCTCCTTGGGCTCGGTCGGATTTTTCCAGATGTAGCACATCTGGCATTTCGAGTTGCACCGAAAGGTCGAAACAACGGTCAAGTCCATGTCAAACTCCTCCTGAATGCGGATTCAGCCCGCTTTTAATATTGATTCGTAGATATCCATCAAGCCGGTATTGTGCCCGTCAATGGAAAAATCTGCCTGCACCCGCTGGCGCGCGTTGGCCCCCAGGCGCCGTCGCAGGTTGCCATCCTGCATCAACTGGTCGAGGCAGGCCCGAAGACCGTCAACACTGCCTGCCTCGAACAGGAATCCCGTCTCGCCGTCCAGCACCAGTTCAGGAATCCCGCCCATGCGGCTGCCCACCACCGGCTTGCCATAGGCCATCGCCTCCAGCACCGACATGGGGCAGTTCTCATACCACTCCGACGGCACCACGACCACCGATGCCCGGTCGATGACCTCGCGCAGGCGGTCTCCCGTCACATGGCCGATAAAACTAGCATGTTTGTATGTCAACCTGAGTTCGGCCTCCAGCGGACCGGTGCCTGCCACCACCAGTTTCCACCCGTTCAGGGACGACGCATGGGCCTGCAGCAATGTGTCCACCCCTTTTTCGGCAGACAACCGTCCCAGGTAGAGGGCATAGCCGTCATCCGCCCCCGTCCCGTGCACCCCTTCGGTATCCATGCCGTTGTACAGCAACCGCACCTTCTCGACCGGAATGCGATGACTGATCGACTCTTGCATGAAGCGGCTCGGCGCGATGAACGCGTCCACCTGCTCGTAATTTCCCAGCATGCGCTGCACCGCCGCTTCGGCGTACAACAAGGCACTCTTGCCCAGCGAACCATCCGCGCAACGGCGTTTCATGACCTGGGTGAAATCCCCATCGATGCAGGCCGAGCATGGCTTGCCTTGGCTCAGCCGGTTGTACACCGGGCATACCGGCTTGTAGTCGTGCAGGGTCAGGACCACGGGAATGCCAAGCTTCTTCGCCGCGCCGATAATGGACGGTGTAAGCTGGTGATAAATGTTGTGGCAATGGACCAGGTCCGGGCGAGTGGCCTGGATCAACGCCGAAATGCGCCGTACCGCTTCGGGCGAATGAATCATGCTCGCCGCCGACTTCAGCTTCGACCACTTGCCGCCACCGCGGTAATCCTGGCGTTCAATAAACTGGTCGGCATAGTCGCTGGGCAGATTGCGTTCGTCCCGCATGGAGAAATCCACCACCTGGTGGCCGCTGGCAAGGAGATAATCCCGCTCCTGGAACATCACCACTTCCGAGCCGCCGTTGCGGAAAAAGAACTTGTTGGCGATGAGTATCTTCATGCTTGTTTGATATGTTTTTGCCCGCCAGCATTCGCCATGATCCGGGCTTGAATGGCTGATTAAACTAATCCCTGCTGTACGATGCTGGATGTGATTGTGGAACAGGCTCAGAAAAACGCTTAATCAATGCCTGGGCAACATAGTGATTCGTGAATCCCCGCCCGACTTCGCCGGCCCGTTCCGAATATTGGCTGCGCAAGGCCTTATCCCTGAATAATTCAAGCATGGCTGAAGCCAGGGATAGGCTGTCATCCACGGGAACGACAATCCCGCCGCCGGCGCGCGCGATATTCTCGGAAATATCAACCGCCTCCGACACGATGACGGGTGTACCGCACACCAAGCTCTCCATGATCGAAAACAGCATGAAATCCCGGCGCGAGGCGATGATCGTTGCAATAGCGTTGTGATACAGATCGCGCATGACATGATGATCGACACGCTGACGCATGAATTCGACCTGCTCCGCAACACCCAGGGACGTGGCCAGTTCTATCAACTTATCCGCATCGGGCCCATCTCCGACAATGATGAGCCTTGCAGCCACCCCCCCATCTCTCAGCCTTCCAAGCGCTTCCAGCAAAGTTGGGATCCCTTTTTCAGAAGTCAGGCGCGAAGGCGAAAGAAAATAGGTCTTGTCGCCTGCCCGATGGTCATTGCCAAACCGGGCCTGATCCACACCGTGCGAAATGGCCGGAAGCACCTTCTCCTTCCTTACGCCCTGCTCCAGCAGAAAACGGGCAGCACGCTCCCCTCGCGGGATGAAGCCGTCGATCCCCGGTCCGAAAACCGGCAGGACGATACGGTGAAAGAAGAGAGACGGGTAAGAGCGAAGCATTCGCTGGTGAACGGAGAGTTCCTGCCAGACATAAAGCTTTGGCCTCTTCTTGAAGGAGAAGAGACGCGCCAAGACTCCGAACAGGGTTGCCCATTGAAACGCCTCGGACGTCAGAACCACATCGTACTGGTCCCGCAAGCGCGTGATCAGGGACGGCATGAACGGGATTTCCGGGAGCCTGCCAAAATAGGTTTTCAGGTATACCACCGTTACCCCGACATCCTCATCGACTTCGGGCTTGTACAGATCGGATACAAACAGGTCGACCTCATGGCCAAGCGCCGTCATCTCGCGCGCCAGTTTCACGATCATGGCATCCCGATTCGAGTTGATTTTCGGTACGACATGGTGGGTTGGCGTCCGGGTAATCGGGTTGATGATGGCGATTTTCATTTCCGGCTCATCCGTGCGTGTCTTCCGTCAGAAATCCTGCGTAGCGGCTTGCGACGGTCGTCCAGCTGAACTCATCCGCCAGTCCGTCGGCCCGCTTGTTCAGTGCCTGGATATGCTCGCGGGCCCAGAGCATTTTTTCCTGCAGGTCCTGACGCAGATTGGACTTGTCCACCTGCACGCCCGTCCAGGATTTCATCGTCTCGGGAAAGTCTCCGATATCCGTCCACAGAACGGGCTTGTTGAATGCCATTGCCAGTTTGAGAACACCGCTGGTCGTCCCCTCCGTGTAGGGCAGCGCAACGAGATCGCAGGCTACGAAATATTTCTGCACCTCGGCAAAAGGGATCGAACGGTCATGGATCACGAGATTGGGTCGACCGCGCAGCATGTCCAATGCCTCGCGAATGAAGGACTTGTCTTCCGGCTTGCCGGCCACCATGAACTTGATCGAGCCCTGGCCAGCCAGCCGCTCCGCCACATCGAGAAATTCCATGATCCCCTTGCGCTCGCCCAGGTAACCGAAGAACAGAACCACAAAGTCCGTCTCGGCAATCGCGGGAAAGGCCTTGCGTGCCTCGGACCTCGACAGGCCAAGGGTATTGAAAATGTCGTAAGCGCCATGCGGGACGATGAGACACGGCGTATCGACGCCCAACGCCTTCAAGTCCGATGCCGCGCGTTCGGAATGGACGATCAGCCGGTCGAAGCGCCGGTAAAACCACCGATGCAGCCGACGGCTCCAGGGCCTCGGGTAATGCGGCAGAACGTCGTGGATCGTCAGTGCCGTGCGAATTCCGGACAAGCCGAACAAGCCGACGACCATCCCTTCCAGCGCGGGGTATTTGAGCCAGGATTGAATCAGCACCACATCCGGTCGGCTGCGCAGGATATGGCCTACGAACCGGAAGATGTCGACGGGATAATGGCGGGTACGGCGAAACAGCGTGGTCAGCCGGATATTTTTCGTGAATTCCTGCAGTTCGTAGTCGGTGGCCGTGATGAGCTCGACATCGTGATGCCCGGCCAGTGCCCGTGCCAGCGAGACCGAATAATGCGTGAGCCCGGTGTTGCCGGTGAAGCAGACGACACTGATCTTCATCGGCATTCCACTCCGACACCGGAAACACGTACCATGCGCCCCGCGTTCACCTTCAGTTCCAGTTGCTCCTGCCCTCTGGCAAGTCGGTTCACGGTGAACGGCAACAGGTATTCGGACCAGGCCGGTCCGCTCAATACCTGGGTAAACAAACCCACATCGGCAAATGGCTGCTGGTTGCGGCGCATTCTGACCTGCAAAGGGGTATCGCTGTCAGCGGAGCGCGTCTGGAGATGCACGGCACAAACCATCCCGGGCAAGAGCGCCAAGGGTCGGCTGATCGCGAGGACGACCACCTTGCCGCCGCGCAACTCCATGCACTCATCGACGCCATCCCCACACGCTTTGTGTTGAACCAGCGTACCGCTGCCATCGGGTGACCAGGCATCCCAAGCTTGCGGGTCGGAACGAAAATTCCTGCGAAGTTTCACCTTGGCCATCGCCGGAGCCGGAGAAGGCCGCGCTTCAAAACTGCCGTCCAGATCCTGTGAGCGCTGCGAACGCCAACGGTCGAAGGTATAGATTCCGGGAGAACGGGTCTCCGTGCCGGGCGGCTCGGTCCGGTAGGCCACCGCACGACCGCCGATCGCCACATAGTGATTGCGCTTGAAGTCGCCATGCCGCACATCGGGGTCGCGCGAGACGATCGCCACGCCCAGGCTGACAGGGCCATACGTCAGCGTATTGTCCTCGATGCGGTTGCCCGTCAGCGTTGACCCAGCGCGCGTGGGATGCCCGAAGCTGAAGTAGATCTGGTTGCGGCGATTCTGGCTGAGCGAATTGTGTTCGATGCGGAGATTGAAGCCGTTGTGGACATGAATGCCGCTGTCGCACTGGCTGACCTCATTGTCCGCGACCACCACGCCATTGGACAGGTCATCCAGATAGATTCCCGAGTTGTACGGACGATAGGCATTGTCGGACTCGTCTGCGCGCGTGCCGACGACATGATTGCCCCGTACCTCGCTAACCAGCGGAAAGGGATCGTTGTTGGCCCACGAATAGATCGCACCGCAGTCGGACAACACCTGGCAGCTGTCCTCCACCGTATTGTTCAGAATCCGCGCATCGCGATGGAAGCGGATGCCGATATAGCCGGAATCCTCGACCGTATTGCCTTCCACCAGCACCCCGGTGGCCTGCTCCATGTTGATTGCCGCCAAACTGTTGGCCGGTGGCTCCACCACACCGCTATGCGCAATCCGGTTGTTCCGAACTGTCAGCCCCTTCGATTGAACCGCCGAGAGGCCATCCTGGCGACTGCGTTCGATCGAGGATTGCACGACACTCACATTTTCGCTCGACACGACCGCCACGCCATCGCGGCCGGAATCGCCCACCACCAGACCGGACAGTTCGACATGCTTGCTGTTGACGACCCGCACCCCGTCCAGGCGGCTATGCGAAACACGCAGGCCGTCGACGCGGACATGTTCCGCGCCGGCGATATGCAGGCCATGGTCGAAGCGCGCAATCTCCACATCGGGGGCAGCCCCGCCGCCGGCAAGGCGCAACAGCAACTCGCCTGTCTGGTTGTCGAAAACCCACGCGTTCGGATAGGTCAGCATCCAGGGCTTGCCGCTCAAATAGAAGCGCGCGTCCTTGCCTGCCGGGAACCGGGTCGGTCGGTCCAGCACAAGCCGGCCATTGGCCGACTCATCCAGCTGCCGTTCCTCGATCATCCAGTCCACGGTTCGCAAATGGACCGTTGCCTGGGCCAGGTCACGCCTCGGCACCCCATCGGGAATGGCCGAAAAATCCTTGCCGGAACGGTTCATGCCGTCCGCCAGCAGATCGGAATCGCGCGGGTAACGCGCGGGCGCGAGATAGTCGCCATTCAGAAAAACGGCGCCCGGCGTGAAGTCGATCACGGCCGCCAGATTGCCGTCGGGGCGCAGCGTCCAGCCGTTCACCGGGATGGCGGCATCGATCATCGGCGCTGCCGCGCAATTCGTCCCATAGGCCCGCACCACAATGGGCTGTTCCGCGGTTCCGCTGCGGATCAGCGTAAGCGGCTCGCGCCAGACGGTGTCGCAGCGCAGCGCAAGCGTGTCGCCGGGCAACAGCTTTACCACGCTGGCCTTGCGGAGCGTCTTCCACGGGCCGTCGCCGCCCGCAGCCGCTTGCGGGGCTTTGCCGCTCCAGGCGTCATCGCCATGATCGGAATCGACAAAATAGTCCTGCGCGAAAGCAGGCGCGGCACACAGCAGAATGAGTCCGGCCAATATCAAGCCGGCAACGCGACGGCTCATGACTGGATGGGCGTCAGCTCGGGAAAACCCCGTAAGCTGCGGAGCTTGCGCCGCGCGCGATACGCCAGCATGCCGGCCCGCAAGGCCCACGGCGACGCATGGCTCAGCCTGACCCGCAGCCGCTCCTGCCCGGTAAAGTCCGCATCGGCCATGTGCTGCCCGCCGGTGCGGAAGTACACCATGCGGCGCGGCAGATGACGGACCCGGGCGCCGCCGAGGAACACCCGCAGCATCCAGTCGTAATCCGCGTTGATCCGGTAATCCAGGTTGAAATTGCCGAAGCGGTCGAATACCCGCTTACGGGCAAACACCACCTGATGGCACAAATCGCCGTAGATCAGGTTGCGCGCGGTCACCCGGCCATAGCTGCGCAGAAAGGGGCCGTCCGGCGTCAGGTAGACGGCATCGCCATATACCAGATCGAGGCCGGGGTCTGCGGCAAACAACTGCGCCACATCGGCAATCACCCGCTCATCGACGAAGCGGTCGTCGGCATTGAGAAAATGCAGGATATCGCCGCGCGCCAGGGCAATACCCTTGTTCATGGCGTCGTAGATGCCCCGGTCCGGCTCGGAAACGACCGAACCGGCAATATCGGCATAGCGTGCGACGATATCCCGGGTGCCGTCATCCGAACCGCCGTCCACCCCCACGCTTTCCAGCGGTCGCCAGGTCTGGGCGCGCACGGAATCCAGGGTCGCGCCCACGGTCTTGGCGGCGTTGTAGCTGACGGTGATGACGCTAACCAAATAAGACATGGAAAAAGAACGAGCTATGGCGCCGATCGGGGTTTCAGGCTTGCGGCCACATTGACGAGCCGTGCGTCCGGCTGGCTGTTGATGCGCAGGTAGCGCTTTGCCAGGACTTGTTCCACGGGCAGCCGCGACAGTCTTTCCACTTTGCCGCGGTTCCTGATGACCCATGGCCAGACACGCTGCCTGCTGCCTTCCGCCCACTCCCAGAAATCCACCGCGAACAGGCCCGACTGCTCCTCGATCCGCCATTCCCGATCGACCACGAAGCCGGTGCGGCTGACCAGGTCATGGAAGGACGCCATGTCGTATTCACGGGCGAAGAAATTCTTTCCGGACTCGCCCCGCTCATAGACCGGGCCATCCATATAGACCACGTTGGGCCGGTCCTTGCACGGCACGGTCAACAGAAGGCTCCCATCCGGTTTGAGCACGCGGCGGATTTCCGCGAAGGCCGCGTCATCGCCCCCGACTTCCGGATAAACGTGTTCCAGTACGGAAATCGAAATCACCGCATCGAAGGTGTCGGACGGCCAATCAAGCTGGCGCACGTCCGCGAGCCGGTATTCCAGGTTGCGCAGGCCGAGTGTGCCGGCGATGGCGCGAAACGGCGCCATCTCGCTTTCCAGGATGTTGACGTAGCTGAACCGAACGTCGGGATGCCGTGCCGCCAGTTGCAGCGTGAACCACTGCGGCGAGGAGACGTCCAGCACCCGCTGCCCGGGACGCAGGTCGAGCATGCGCAGAATCGCCTCGAATTCGGCCCAGCGCATGTAATCGATCGGCCGCACAGCGGCCCGCGACGCGAGCCTGGCTTCCGTGGAGTCGCGCGCGCCGCTCGCGGTGAAGCGCCGGCCAAGCAGACGAATCTCGCTGGCGCAGGCAGCGGCGTGTTCAAAAGCGGGATTCATCAGTGCAAGACCTCCTGCCGGTAGACAGATTCCATTTCGCCCAGGTGCGCCCGCACGTCGCCGGCAAAACCCAGGCCCTGCAGCGCAGGCACGGGCGCCGCCGTATCCGATAACGCGGCAACCAGCTCGGCCATGCTGTCGAAGAGTTGCAGTTGATTGGGGTAGCGCTCGTAAACCTTGAGTTCCGGCGTGCCGCCACGCTTCAAGGCCAACACCGGCCGGCCCAGGACGAGACCCTCCAGCACGGTCGTGGCGCAAGATTCCTCACAAACGGAAGGAACAATAATGGTTGCAGCGTTAGCCGCCATATTCACAGTCGTATGGTAGGGCTGCCAACCCATGAAATAGATGGAAGGAACCGATTTTGATGCACGCAGCATATCCAGTAGCGGACCATCGCCTGCGATGGTGACATGGCGCCGGAGGGGCTGGCTGGCGCCGAATGCGTTAATGAATGCATCAACCCCTTTAGCCGCGTCGATACGCGCGGCGATGAAGACATCAGGCTGTTCGCCATTTGTTTTGCTGGCCGGCATACCCCGGCGCAAGTATTGCGCATCGACGAAGTTGTGGCTGATGCGGGCCGTAGCCCCAGGCAGTGCGCCCAGCGTACGCTCTGCATTTGTGCGCAGGCACTGCGAAACGAAGATGACCTTGTGGCGCCGGAAGGCGTTCGTCACCGCACGCCGCCACAGCCGCACGCTCCAGGCGGACAGCGCGCCTTGAAGCAGGTTGGGGCGCGGCGTGGCGCACGCCGCGCAGGCGCGCGGATCGGTTGCGCGGCACACCTCGCCGTTGCGAAAACGCGTGTAGATCAGGCAGTCGCTGCCCTGGTCGTGCCGCGTCTGGACAAAATTGACGCTGCGCGGAATGTAGTTCGCCAGGATGGGCTGATGACCGTGGTAATGGATCACGTCGTAATCGCGGGCCACGGCAAGGATTGCCCGGGCAAAGCGGCGGGCCTGGTAGGCGTGGCGCCAGTAGTTGAAGAAGCCCAGCCGGTCTTCCTTCCAGTTGGCGCCGGTAGGGTCCAGCCCCGGCAGGAACCCACCCTTGAAGGCGACATCGCCGGGGGTATGGACGTTGGGATGCACGGTGTTGCCCATCAGGTCCACGGTGTGGCCCGCCTCGATCAGCGCGTTGCCAAGCGTGACGACGTGCTTGCCCAGCCCGCCGAGGGTGGCATGGGGAATGTCCTCGCTGACCAGCAGGATGCGCATGCTCAGCGCCTGGCCAGCCGGGCGAATATGACGGCCCGTTCTTCCGGCCGCAGAATGAAGCGGACGCCCGCCCCGGCCAGGAGCGCCACCATGACCAGTCCGGCCAGGATGCCGCCCAGCACGGTGGGCCACAGCAGATTCTGGATCGTCCAGCCGACGGCGCCGATCCACGACAACTGCAGCAGCGTCGGAACGATGCTGTGGGTGATGACGGTTCCCAGGGGAACGGATATCGGCTTGCGGTGGACCTGGATCAGAAATGCCGTCGTCATGATCAACGACAGGGCGAAATGCGCGAAGGCGGCGCCGAGTATCCCCATCTTCGAAACGAGGATGAAACTGAGCACGGCTCCCAGCAATCCGCGCGTGACGGCGTATCCGCCGGTGATGTGGGGATGCCCCAGTCCATCGGTCAGCTGGGTGGGCAGGTTGGTCAGCGAATCGAGGAACAGGGATGCGGCCAGCAGGGCCAGAATGACCGCGCTCTGGTCCGCGATGAAGCGCCCCACCCAGAGTTGCAAGGCCGTATGTCCGGTCACGATCAGCAGGATGGACAGGCTGCCGTTCAGATAGACCGTGTAGCGGGTGGCCACGAGGTAGATTTCGTTGAGCTTGCCCTGCTGCTGCGTGGCGGCGAGTGCGCTCGCCATGGGGAACATGACCGAGCCCAGCCGGTTGACCAGGGCGAAGACGCGGCCGATGAGCGTGGCCGGGATGGTGTAATAGGTCAGCGCCCGCATGTTCACCAGCGCACCGATGATGAGCTTGTCGGACTGCTCGCCGGTGATGGTGGCGATGCGCTTCAGGTAGGCAAAGCCGCTGAACCTGAGGACGGAGCCGGCCAGCTCCCTGTCCGGGCGTTGCCAGGCGAACGCGGGGAGCAATCTCCGAACCATGCGCCATAGCAGGTAGACGTTTGCGATACTCGCGAGCGTACGGAACAGCACCACCTCGATCAGCCCGCCGCCCGTCAGCACCACGGCCACGGTGAGCAGGGGCACAACCGTACCGAACAGCGCCTCGTAGCGGCCGGAAATATCGTAGCGCCCCAGACCTTGCGGAATGCTTTGCAGATACGACTGGATCTGACTGAAAAAGAACGCGACGGCGGCGATGCGCAACGAGGTCAGCGCCATGGGCTCACGAAAATCCGTGATGACGAACACGTCGTGCACCAGCCAGGGTGCGGCCAGCGCAATGCCGATGCCGCCGAGCAGGCCGATGCCGGCATAGAGGCCGAGGCCCAGGGTCACGACCTGGCAGGTTTTTTCAGGCTGCTCACTGGCATGGAATTCGGCGAGAAACTTGACGGAACCGGCCGTGACGTTGATGTCGATCAGGGCGAAATAGCCGACGATGGCCATGATCAGCGTGAGGATGCCGTAGACCGGCGTGTCCAGATGGTGCAGGACAATCGGCAGCGTGAAAATCGTGACCAGCGCGGGAAGCGCGCCGCCGGCGAAGTTGCTGAACGAGTTGCGGAGGATGTCAGCGCGCGTGGCCATTTATTTTTCCGTTGGGTTCAGCCAGGCGGCCCGGGCAAGATAGGGCAAAACAAGAACGAAAGCCATCACCTGCATGGTGCGGTATTCGATGATGGGCGTGCCGAACAGAATGTTGGGCAAGGAGACGGCCAGGCCAGCCAGGCCCAGGGCAGCGAACGCTTTCCATCGCGGGGATTCGATCACACCATGCAGTCGCACGGAATCGCGTGCCGCCACGTAGAGCGCACCGGCGAACGCCACCAGTCCGATCAGCCCGGTTTTCAGCCAGACATGCAGGAAACCGCTGTGCATGAAGAAGAACTGGCCGCGGTGGAACGCCACCGAGGCGTCGGATGAGCTTTCATATTCCCCCCAGTTGCCCACGCCAAGCAGGACGTGTTCGCGGATCGTGTCCAGCGCCAGGCGCAATTCGAAAAGCCGTCCGGTATTCGTGGTCAGCTTGCCCGCGGCGGTCGATGCATCGGGAAACAGCGCACCCAGCAGTCCGCCGTGGCTTTCGGGCGCAAAGCGGTATAGCCACACGGAAAAAACACCCACCAGCGCCAGGCTGCCGTATACCCCGACGAGGAAAAGATTGAGCCGCTTGCGATACAGCCACAGGAACGCGATCCCGGCAGCCATGTAGCCGATCCAGGCCGTGCGGCGGAAGGAGAGGATGACGACCAGCGAGGTGAGAAGCAGGAATCCCCACAAGGCCAACTGGGTCCAGGGGCGCTTCCTCATCTCCTCGCGATCGGTCAGCCGGGCGGCCGCCATGAAGGCGGCCATGGTGGCGAGGATGGTATCGTTGATGTCGAAGAAGGTCAGCTTGATGTTGAGATCGGCAAAATTGGCGTAGTAGTTGGCCGTGTCGCCCCCCAGAAACACATAGCGGAACAAGCCGAAGCAGTCGCGCAGAAACACGCTCACCATGAACAGGGTCAATAATTCCCTGACGGATTTTTCATCCCGGAATGCGCGCAGCAGGACAAACACGAAAATGACCGCGTTCATCAGGTACATCGTTCCCGAGTAGTGCAGTGCGTAAAAGATGCTCTTGGTCAGGAACGGCGCGGCAATGAGCTGGCCAAGGAACACCAGTCCGAAGAGCAGCAGGAACTTGCGGACGGCGGCCTCCGGGGGGGAAAGACGATTCCAGAGCGCATAAAAGCCCACCACCCCCGCCAGCCAGAAGACGTACCAGGTGACGAAGGGGAAAAAAAGTTTGCCCGAGCCGCGTCCATAAATCATCCGGCTCGATTCTTCCTCGAGCAGGCCGTATTGCGAGCCTGAAAAGAAAATCAGGATGACCAGATAAGGATAGATGAAATAGCGCACCCACCTGCCCATCAAGGCCGAACTGGCGACCGCCCCGAAGCCCAGAACAAGGGGCACCGAGATCAGGAGCGTCCAGAAAATCGCGGTTTGCAGGCTGTACATGCTTATTCGCGCGGGGGCCGCCGGGTGAAGAAGGACATCATGGGGTGGGTTGCAGGCCGGGTTCCGCTTGCCTACCCGATCGGGCGGCGAACCAGTTTGCGCAGTGTATCGAGCGGGCGGGCCATGTCTTTGGCGTTCTGCATGGCATCAAGCCGACGCGCGATTTCATCCCGGTGATCGTCCAGTTCCTTGTCGAGGCGCGCTGACACCCATTCGTAGAGTTCCAGATCGAGTTCGTTGGCCTTCCTGATGGCGTCGAGGGTGGCCGGATCGAGTGCTTCGTTCTTTTCCCTGGTGATGTTCTGGTTCTCGTAATGCGGCGTCCATTGCCAGTCGAGCTTGTGCCCCATCAGCGCCAGTGATTCGTCGAAGCGCTCCAGGACACCGGCAACCGCGAAGTGTTCGGTGATGTGGCGCTTGGCCTGCTCCAGATGCTCGCGGCCGCAAGCGCCCCAGGGAATATCCCGATCGACGCCGCACAGGAGGCGAACCTGCCCGTTGTCGAGTTCTTCCGTGACACGTGAGCCGACATAGGCAGCCAGGTCCATGTTTTCCGCATGCACCCGCTCATAGAGATAGTGCCGCGGGGTCCGCTTGACAAAATAGTAGTGGGAAATGACCCGCTCGACCGGATTGCGAAGCAGGGTAACGTAGGTACTCGGGCCCACCAGATGTTGATGTCCCCCATAAGGAAAGTGTCCCTTCAGCAAACGGATCTTGCCCCTTTCTTTCTGCGGGCGCTCGCCAAATTCCTGGAGATGGCGCTTGGGTTCCTCGACGATCGAATAAAAGGAAGAGCGGGGATAGTGCTTTTCCAGAATGGTGTGCAGCGTCGTCCCGGCTGCCTTGGGAATATGAAGAAAAATGAGATTGCGGTAGTTCATCGATTCTCCCTGTCTATATAGTCGGCGTACGCCAACTGAAGGCCCCGGGACAGCGAAGTGGAATGCTTCCACCCCATCTGGTTCAGTCTGGTCACATCCATCAGCTTCCGTGGCGTGCCATCCGGTTTGCTCGAGTCGAACACGATGGTGCCGGCGTAGCCCGTGACCTGCTTCACCGTTTCCGCCAGTTCACGAATCGTCAGGTCTTCGCCCACCCCGATGTTCACCAACGGCGGCAGGCCGTCATTGCGGTCCTGACCCAGCAAGAGCGTGAACTGCTCGTCCGGCAGGGCCATCAGGTAGACGCAGGCGTCCGCCATGTCCTCGCTGTACATGAATTCCCGCTTGGGCGCGCCCGTTCCCCATACCGTTACCGTGGGACTTCCTGTTTGCCTGGCTTCGTGGAATTTGCGGATGAGGGCGGGAATGACGTGACTGTTTTCCGGGTGGTAGTTGTCTCCCGGTCCGTACAGGTTGGTCGGCATCACAGCCAGATACTGGGTCTTGTATTGGCGGTTGTAGCTCCAGCACATCTCGATGCCGGCAATCTTGGCCAGGGCGTAGGGGCGGTTGGTCGGCTCCAGCGGGCCGGTGAGTAGGTCCGCTTCCTTCATCGGCTGCGGGGCGAGCTTGGGATAGATGCAGCTCGATCCGAGGAACAGCATGCGCTTCACATCGTTCTTGTATGCGGCGTGGATGATGTTGGTCTGGATCGCGAGGTTGTCGCGGATGAACTCGGCGGGATAGCTGTTGTTGGCGTGGATGCCGCCGACCTTGGCCGCGGCGAGGAAGACGTAGTCGGGTTTCTCGGCCGCGAAAAAGGCTGCGACCGCGGCCTGGTCGGTGAGGTCGAGTTCGGCGTGGGTACGCGTCAGGAAGTTGCTGTAGCCCTTGGCGCGCAGGGTGCGCATGAGCGCAGTTCCGACCAGGCCGCGATGGCCGGCAATGTAGATTTTAGAATCCAGTTTCAAGTTACAAGTCCCAAGTTACAAGGGGCGAGTTGCAAGTTGCAAGCCTCAAGTTAAAAGTTCTTTCCGTGCAATTTGTTTAGTGATCACTATTTGTGATCTCAAAGCTGCTTGCGCAAGAAACAAGTTCCAAGCTTTTCCCTTGTAACTTGCAGCTTGAAACTTGCAGCTCAATTCTTCTGCGCTCGTATTGTTTGCATCAACCCGTGGAGCATGCGCGAGATTTCTTCTACTTCCTTGATCCATGCCATGCCAACTTCACGTTCGATGTAGCCAATATCTATCGCAATGTACAACTGCGTTCTCAACTCACCAGCCGAACCCTTTGCGTAATTCAGAAAGTTCGCCGTTTCCTTTGCAGAACCACGCTCATAACCTTCTGCGATGTTGGAAGGAACGGATAAGCCCGACCGGGTGATCTGATCGCGAAATCCAAAGTCTTTCAGATCTCTCAGCGATTTATAAAGATCTGCACTCAGCCGTGCTGACCGCTTCCAAACTGCCAGATCCTCAAACCGGGCCACGTTCCTTCCTTGAAACTTGTAACTTGCCCCTTGTAGCTGCTTTTCTACTCGTGATAATCCATGGCCTTGTAGCCGTGCTTCTTCACCAGCTCGTCGCGCTCGGCGGCCTTCAGGTCTTCGCGCACCATCTCGGCGACGAGCTCGTCGAAGCTGATCTTCGGCGTCCAGCCGAGCTTGTTCTTGGCCTTGCTGGGGTCGCCGAGCAGGGTTTCGACTTCGGTAGGACGGAAGTAGCGGGGATCGACCGCCACGATCGGGCGGTCTCCAGTTGCAAGTTGCAAGTTGCAAGTTGCAAGGGAGGAAGCATCCTGCGGATTACTTGTAACTTGCCCCTTGTGACTTGTACCTTTCACCAGGTAGCCCTTCTCGTCTACCCCCTGCCCTTCCCAGCGGATGTCCATGCCGAGTTCTTTCGCTGCGGCGTTGACGAAGTCGCGCACCGAGTACTGCACGCCGGTGGCGATGACGAAGTCTTCGGCGTGGTCCTGCTGCAGCATCAGCCACTGCATTTCGATGTAGTCCCTGGCATGGCCCCAGTCGCGCCTGGCGTCCAGGTTGCCGAGGAACAAACAGTCCTGCAGGCCGAGCTTGATCCGGGCGAGGGCGCGGGTGATCTTGCGGGTGACGAAGGTTTCGCCGCGGATGGGGCTTTCGTGGTTGAACAGGATGCCGTTGCAGGCATACATGCCGTAGGCTTCGCGGTAGTTGACGGTGATCCAGTAGGCGTAGAGCTTGGCCACGGCGTAGGGGCTGCGCGGGTAGAAGGGGGTGGTCTCCTTCTGCGGGGTTTCCTGGACCAGGCCGAAGAGTTCGGAGGTGCTCGCCTGGTAGAAGCGGGTTTTCTTTTCCAGGCCGAGGATGCGGATGGCTTCGAGGATGCGCAGCGCGCCGAGGGCGTCGGAGTTGGCGGTGTATTCGGGTTCTTCGAAGCTGACGGCCACATGTGACTGCGCGGCGAGGTTGTAGATTTCGTCGGGCTGCACCTGCTGGATGATGCGGATGAGGCTGGAGCTGTCGGTGAGGTCGCCGTGGTGCAGGATGAACTTGCGATGGGTCTCGTGCGGATCCTGATAGAGGTGATCGATGCGGTCGGTGTTGAAGAGGGACGTACGGCGCTTGATGCCGTGCACTTCGTAGCCCTTGCCCAGCAGGAATTCGGCGAGGTAGGCGCCGTCCTGGCCGGTGACGCCGGTGATGAGGGCTTTTTTGGTCATGATGTCATCTGTAACAGCTGTTAGGTTGGAGGTTGGGAGAGCCTTGTCAGGTGGCTGGTGCCGGGTGCCCGATAATGCGTTCACGTCCACCCGGAGACATTGCCTTGATGAGGTCGCGTGTGAATGCGTCCTGAGTTTGATACGCCCTGGCATCATCGGTCTCGATGCTCGACACCCTGAACAGAAGCCCGTCGGGAATTTTTCCGGTCAAGCCATATTTCAATTGCAGCAGTTTCCATTTCAATCCATTGACGGCGACTGCATCGCCCACTGTCGTCCAGTAGGTAATCGGTTCAATACGCTCTCCTCGCGTAGCCACCAGTCTCTTGACAGGGATATTGCCCTCGCCGGTAGAAAAACTGTCCGTGGCATTTTTAATGATCTGAAACCCCTGTCCCGGATAACAGACTTCCGGCTTGTGCACGGCCATGCTGTCTGACTGACTGCCTCCATAGGCGATGGTCAGCATGATGCGGTCACCATTCGGATTGACATACGTGCGGGCGAGCGTCTGATTGTAAATTTTGTGGATGAGTGCTTGTTGTGCAGGGTCGGCGATCAGCGGAACGATGGTTTCGTCAATCTTCCAGTTGCCGAACGTTTTCGGGATGAGCACTTCCAGGTCGATCGTCGGCTCGCTGTTTGCAAGTTTCTGGGCTGGCTTGAGCGCCAGCGCCATGCCTGCCGCAGCAAACATGCACAGACCGATGACAAGATGTTTGAAGCTGATGAATTTCATCCTGATCTCCTTGAATCAGCCCTGCGTCCGGTCGCGCGGGCGGTCGGGAAAGATGAACCCCAGCACCCAGTCCAGCACGAACAAAAACAGCAAACCAATGATGAACAGCATGATGCCGGCAAAACCATGCAGGAATCCCTGCCCGGCCTCATCGCCCAGATGGTAGGTCACCAGTACCAATACCATGACACGCACCACGTTGGCTACGAACGCGATCGGCAGAATAGCAGCCATGATGATGAGATTGCGCGTCACGCTGGAGCGCTGCATCAGATAGAGATACAGCAAGCCCATGGCCGACAGGCTGAACATCGAATGCAGGCCGGAGCACGCGTCGGCCACCAGCAACTGGTAGGGCCCAACCGTGAGCATGACGCCACTGCGCGCGATGGGATAGCCCGCGGCATACAACACCTGTTCGGCAATGATGGAGATGTATTGCTTGAGCGGGCCGGTGGCGGCATCGACGATGAAACCAGGCAGCGGAATCATGAATACCAGGAAGAGCAGAGCGAACCACAGCGCGCGGGCGGCTTTCGCCCCCAATGTGATGAGCAGCACGCCGAGGATGACCGGAATCTGCGAGCCGATCTCGAATATCAGAATGTCTTGCGAACGGCCCAGCGCATAGACCAACAAGCCAATGACGAGCAGTGTCCAGCCAATTGCCGTCTGACCACGCGTGGGCGGGGTGCCAACGTCGGCCAGGAACAGGGCGCGCTGCTGCCAGATCAGGAACAGGGTGACTATCAACACGATGGGGCCGTGTGCCTGCTCTTCCGAGTTCCAGATTCCGTGCGCCAGCATCCAGTAGGTGGGCACATAAAGGACCAGCAGGCCGAGCAGCACCGGCCACCAGGGTTTCAGGTGGATCAGGACATCGAATACCGGCGCGCGAGGAGCGAGGGTACTCATGTTTTCAGCCCAGCACGACGGCGCCCACGACCTGCGCGCCGGAGAGGGTGACCTTTTCCTTCAGCTCGGCCAGCGGGCCGATGCGGCTGACGTTGCGGCGGGTGGCGATGAGCATGCCGCCGACGCGCGCTGCGACCAACTGGAAATCCGAGCTGAGCTGCGCCGGCGCGGTGTCGATCAGGATGATGTCGTAGCTGGTTTCCAGCCCGGACAGCAGTGCGCCGAACGCCGGCCGCGCCAGCAGTTCGGCCGGGTTGGGTGGCGGCGAACCGGCCGACAGCACGGACAGCGTCTGGAACGGCTTGATGGTGTGCACCTGCAGCGAGGGCACGCGCTCGGCCAGAATGTCGGACAGCCCCATGCCGTTGCCCAGATTGAAGATACCGTGCTGGCGCGGCTGCCGCATGTTGGCATCGATCAGCAAAACCTTACGCCCCATCTGCGCAAACAGCACCGCCAGGTTGGCGGTCAGATAGCTCGCGCCTTCGTCCGCGCGCGCACTGCTGATCGCCAGCGTCTTGCGGCCATCCTTGAACCAGCGCAGCAGCAGTTCGGACCGCACCGTGCGCAGCGCCTCCGCCTCCCTGCTGTAGGGTGCGGTGGCGGCGGTCAGTTCGGGACTGAGGCTGGCCTCGGCGGCGGGAATGTAGGGGTACTCGAACTGCTGCGACAAGGCCTGCTGGATGTCGGCCTCGGTCACCAGGCCGAGTTTCTGCGCGGCTTCGCCGAAGCGCAGGTTCTGTTCCTGCTGTAACTTGAGGACGCGTTCCATGTCTTGCGGCTTGAGCTTGCCGGCTTCCTGTAGCAGTTTGCCGATATTGCCTTCGGCCCGGATGCTGGTGACCGCCGCTCCGACGCTGCTGTTCTGTTCGCTGGCGCTGGTGAGTGAATTCATGTGAACCTCGGCTTATGCGTGTGGAGATGGCGGTGCGTCAGGCCATGGCGGGGCGATTACGGCGGAACAGGCGGCGCAGCCCTTCCAGACGGTGGTTCTTCTTCGTGACCTCCGCCAACACTGGAATATCCAGCCCTGCGGCGATGTCCAGACCTGAACGCACCCGACGATCAAGCAACTCCACAATGAAGCCTGCGCCTGCCCCAAGCGCGCCACCCGCGAAAAGCGAGAGCAGGATGTTGAGTAACACATTGGGCTTGGAGGGCCTGATGGGCGGTACAGCCGGATTGAGCACGGCAATGTCGGTTTGCGTGGATTGTGCCTCCATGCGGCTCTGGCCATAACGTTGCAACGCTGCGTCGTAGATACGCTGCGCATTATCCAGATCGCGGGCCAACAAGGTCGCTTCTTCGCGCTGCTGTTTGAGTGCCAGAACGTTGGCCTTCTGCCTGGCGAAGGCCGAGTTGAGTTCGTTATAGCGCTGGCGGGCTGCCCCCGCATAGGCGCCTACGCCACGCGTCGCGGTGCTGAGCTCGTTGGCGAGCCGCTCCTTGTAGCTGTTCACCTCGGCCAGGGTACGCTGGTAGTCGGGATGATTCACCCCTACGCGCTTGGCCAGATCAGCCAGCCTGCCTTCTCCCTGCGACACCTGGGACTTCAGGTTTTGCACCACCGGATTGTTGATCACCTCGGGCATGCTGCCGCTGTCACGGGTGCGTGAGCCGGCATCGAATGCCGCCGATTGCGCGGCGACCATCTGACTGGCCAGTTCGGCCATGCGGCGGGTTTCCACATCCAGGCGTTCGTCGGATTCGACGATGCCTTTTTCACGTTGATAGGTGGTGAGCTTTTGCTGCGCATCATCGAGATTCTTGCGCAACCGGGTTATCTGCTGGTCAAACCAGGCAGCGGTTTGCTTGGCCGGTTCCACACGCAGATCGAGACTGGTCTCGATGTAGGCTCTGGCGAAAGCGTTGGCGATGACTGCCGAGAATCGCGGATCGATACCGGTAAACCCGATGGAAATTACGCTGGATTCGCGCGATGGCTCCACGTCCAGTTTTTTCAACAGCAGGTCACCCAGCCATTGATTGACGTTGCTCTTGCCTTCGGTCGCCGCCATGAATTGCTCATGGGTATCGGGGTTATCCGCCAGTTTCAGTTCGCGTACGACCCTTTGCGCGACATTCGCACTCTGAATGATTTCCGCCTGCGTAGCCATGTAGCCAGGAATCAGTTGTGATGGCATCAATTGTCCAGTGAAAGGATCCTTGGTCTGGGAGTCGATGATCAGTGTGGTGGTCGCCGTGTATTCCTTCGGCAGCAGCAGGCTTACCGCCGCCGTGACGGCCACGGTAAACAGCAATACACCGAGGATGATCCACTTGCGCGCATTCAGAATCAGCAGGAATTGGATGGGGTTCATGGCGGCGTCCTTAGAACAGGCTTTCCTTGACGTAGATCACGTCGTCTTTCCTGACCGGATCGGCCAGTTGGACATCCAGTTCCTGCATTGCGCCTTTATCGTCGCGGCGCAGGATCCTGATGCCGCGCTGGGTGCCGCGCGGGGTGAGGCCGCCGCCCAGGGACAGGGCCTGTACCACGCTCATGTTCTGCTCCAGACGGAAGGCGCCGGGGCGCTGCACTTCGCCGTAGATGTAGAACATCGGCTGACGCGCCACATTGACGATGTCGCCGTCCTGGATGAGTTCGTTGCTGGCTTCGCCGCCCGGCTTGAACAGGGCGACCATGTCGATGTCGTGGTAGCTGGTCTTGCCGTCGCGCGTGCGCACCAGGGTGACGGTGTCGGCACCGTCGATGATGATGCCGCCCGCCAGGGCCAGCGCATCGGTCACCCGGCTGATTTTCTCCAGCGTGTACTGGCCGGGCCGGTTGACGCGCCCCAGCACCGAGATGTGCTGGCTGCGGTATTGCACCACGTTGAGGGTGACGAAGGGCTTGATGATGAAGCCGCCCTTGCTCAGGCGCTGTGCGATTTCGGTCTCGCCCTGGGCCGGGGTGATGTCCGCCATCTTGACGTCGCCGATCAGCGGAAAGGTGATGGTGCCGGTCTCGCTCACGCGCGCATCGGTGGTGAGATCGGGCTGCCCGTACACGGTGATGTGCAGGACATCGCCCGTGCCCATCCGGTAATCGTTATCCGCGCTCCATGCGGATGCCGCCAGCAGCAACGCGCACAACATCCCTACACCACGCCACAACCTGATCATTGCTCTCTCCAATTGACGGCAGCCTGGGCGGCCTGCCGCGCTCCTCATTCGATTGTTATCTTTGTGGTCATCCACGTCAGGGTGGATGACCATACAAACCATATTTGGCTGCCTGCCTGTCGGCAGGTGGTCATTCTAACCGTGTCCATGGTCAGAATGGCCCACCCCGACCCAGCCTGTTTGCCATGCAAAACCCGTACCTGCCAACGTTCGGCGTTCGCCCTCTAGAAATCGGCCCTCACGTTGGCAAACAGCATGTGAAACTGGTAATCCTCGACAGAGATGTTGGAATCCCGCCGCCCCGCGCTGACGCCGACGTCCACCGTTACAGCCTGAATTGGCATGTAGCTGATCGAGAGCGATTCGCTGAGGGTATCGTCGTTGCGTTGCAGTTGTGTGGTGCCGGGGTCACCCTTGAAATCGCGGTTCTCAAACGTGGCGCCGGCATTCAGACGCCATTTTTCGCGTATCAGCCATACGCCGTTTACGCTCGCGCCTTTTTTCAGCACCGAGCTGGCATTGATGTCCTGCGCGCCGCCCAGTTCCTGATAGGCCGATATGCTCAGCAAGGTTTTGCCGGTGGCGTACCAGTCTGCCGAAATCCGCCCTGCGAAGCCGTTGAAATCGGGGCGTGGCTTGAGTTGCGTAATGGCGCTGCCAAAATGACCACGCAAGCCATTCTCGTATTGACGATCCACCCACCCGGCCTGGCCTCGCAGCTTCAGCTTGGCCGACACGCTCCAGTCGCCCAGCAGGTTGTATTCGGTCTGCCTGTAGCTGTTGTCCGCCACTTCGACAATAAAAGGGAAAGGCGGGCAAATGAAGGCCGAACACGTCACAGCCAGCACTTGCGGATTGGTATATTCGGCATCGATCCTGCGCACCTGTGCACGCAGGCTGCTGCCCTTGGGCGTGAGATAGCTCAACGTCACATCCTGCGTCCGTTGCTGGACATCCTGTGAAGCCAATGACGGCGCGCTGTTGGCGTAGTCTGCCGACTCGATGCCGCCGCCTATCCGCCAGCGTGGGTGAAACTCCCACTCGGCGCGGCCGAAACGGCGTTTGCGCGTCACCTGGTTATTGACCAGCCCCACGCTGTCGAAATTGCTCTGGCTGAGCGATTCGGCCGCCCCGGCATTGCCGCTCAGTCGGTTGCCCAAACGCCAGTTCCAGGTGGCTTGATAGTCGCTGCCATCCGAATCGAACATCGAGTTGCGGTTGTAGCGCACCCGGGTTTTGGTCGCGTTGGCGACGATTTCCTGGCGACCGGGCTTCCAGTCCACATTCAGCCCGGCGCTCAGTACGCTGTACCGGTCGCTACGCGGGATGCCCGGGCTTTCGTTGTCGGCGAGCCGGAAAAGATTGCTGTCGGAAAACATCCCGTAGGACACGAACGGCCGAAAGGTATCGCCTTCATGCGCCTGTGCAGGCAGGCCGAGAAAGGCTCCCAGCGCCAGTCCCACCCACGGCAGCGCAGACTTCACCAGAAACTCCAGCGACCCGTGGCCACCACATACACCCCCAGCGCGCCATTGGTGACGCCGTGCGCAATGACCGGTGCCCACAGGTTGCGGGTGCGGATATACAGCCAGCCGTACGCCAGTCCGGCAACCAGGCCGGCCAGCCACTGCAGGTGCTCGACGGCAAACAGCGCACTGGCAATCAGCAGCGCCTTGAAGCCGATCCGCGCCGGGTCGAGTGTCAGAAAATCGGACTGCTGCACCCAGCGCTGCAGGAACGAGCGCCAGAACAGTTCTTCCATGATCGGCACCACCAGCGCCGCGCCGACGATGCGGAATGCCACCAGCAGCCAGTCGATGCGGCCGGTTTCATCCGTGGGGTTGTAACCCTCGCCCGCTTCACCCATCAGCATCCAGGCGGCGTCGAGCTTGATCCACAGCACCAGCACCACCAGGCCGACCGCCAGCGACAGCAACAGATGCTTCAAGGGCAGACCATACGATTTGAGTTCGGTGTAATGGCGCCACAGCACCATCAGTGCCAGCGCGACCAGGCCGACTTTCACCGGATACAGCCAGCGCACGTCGAAGCCAGGCGCCCAGCCGGGCAGCAGGCCTTCCAGCACAAGCAAGGCGATGTACAGCCCGAATGGCAGGCTGCGAACGAAGATGGGGGACATGGGGAGCAGGTTCAAGTTACAAGTTGCAAGTCACAAGACAGGAGCGAGTGACTTCGCCACACCCCGTCTTGCATCTTGCAACTTGAATCTTGTAACGGTTGCTACTTCAGCCCGGATACGCCCTTGCTGATCGCGTCGGCGTCGGCAGCGGGCGCGGCAGGCGCCGCAGCCGGCTCAGCGGCTGATCCGGCAGTCGCCGCAGCAGCCGGCTCCTTGCCCGCATCGGCAAACTCGCCCATGTATTCGATCTTGGCTTCTGCCTTCACCTTGTCGAGTTCGGCCTTGGCCGCCTTCTGGCGCGCCTCGTTCTGCAGCAGGCGCGCAATGGCCGGTTTGGCCTGCTCCAGCGTCACCGGCTGAACCTGCGAATCCGCCAGTACAATCACCAGCAGGCCATCAGGCGTCTTCACGACCATCGCCTGGCCATCCGGCATTTCAGCCAGTCTGGGCAGGAGCGCCTGCGGCAGTTGCTCGGCAGGCTTCACCTCCTGTGACGCCTTGGCCGGGTATTTCTCGGCTTTCAGCCACTCGGCAAAATCATTCAGCGTCCTGGAATCCGTCAGCTGTTTGCGAATCGCCTCCTGCTTTTCTTCTGGCGCCTTGATCGCGAGCTCCTGCAGGCGATAAATCTTGCGCTTGGTGAACAACTCCGGATGCTTGTTGAAGTAATCCGACACCTCGGCATCGGTCGGCTCCGCCGGCGCGCCCAGCTTGCGGGTCATATAGACTTCAGCCATGATCTGGCGGCGCGCCGCATCCAGCGCCTGCACCACGACCGGATCGCGATCCAGCTTTTCCGACTGCGCCTTCTGCGCCAGCACTTCCTGATCGACCAGGTTACGGATCACCTGCAGCGAAGCCGCCTTGGACTGGTCCTTGTCGAGATTGGGAATGCGTTGCAGCGCGTAGTTCACTTGCGACACCGTCAGCTCGGTGCCGTTGACCTTGGCCGCCACCTGGGTGGGCTTGCTCTCCTCCGCCGTCCCGCCCTTTTTGTCGCCGCAACCCGCCATCAGCGCAACGATCAGCAACGGGAGATACAGCTTCTTCAAACCATGCATGTTGGTCTTCCTCTTTGTCCGGATTATTGGAAATTATGTGGTACGGATGTTACAGCAACACGTTGCCGGATGGCATAAGCCAACCACACTCAAGACATTAAAAACGCCAAAAATTTGAATGCACCGTTCGCTGTGATCAACTTTACGGGAGGACTTTCACCTCCAAGAGTGCGCCCGGGCGCACAAAAAAAGCCGGGGATCCCCGGCTATAAATCCATCCTGGAAGATTTCAGTTAAAACTTTAGAACTTAAGCGCCAGGCCAGCGGACAAGAAATCGATGTTCGATCCACCGAGGTCATATCGTTCGTATTCGCCGCGCACCAGCACATTTTCTAGCAGTGCATAACTTACACCAACGCCGTAATACGGATCAACGCCACGCTCAAGCGTCGACGTTCGTGTAAAATCACCGTTTGAGTCATGAACGAACGTATTGGTGGCTTTTTTCCAGTTGTTCGCACCGAGCTTGGCGAACAGAGAGAAATCCTTCGTCAAGGGCAGCGAGCCAATCGCCGCAAGCGCCCATGTATTGTTTTTTTCGGTTTGATAGGCGGATATCTGCGGCGGGGCAGTTACAGAAGCAGTAACTGTTCCGTTAGCAGTGAAGTTGTTGAACTGCGCATAACCACCTTCAATCGCGAAGTATTTATTGAACTGATAGCCGCCATAGACCTTGGCTCCCAAATCTGAATTATCCGATCTGGTTTGCGTCGCGCTCACACCCTGAGTCGCCAGCGAAGAGGCAAATCTCGATGCACTCCAGTCCCGGCCGTAATCTGCGCCTAACCCAAACCCAAAATACCAACCGGCAAAACTGATCGGATCCATGGGATCGTCACCATAATTCGTTTTCCCCGGATCAAGCACCCACCCCAAGCTCAGAGCAAACAACTGCTGCTCCATTCCAATATCCACCGCACCCACGACATTCTGTCTTAGGTTAGGCGAATGCTGGCTCGCACGTGGGGCCCGCATATAAGTTCCGGTAATTTCAAGCTCATCCGTTGCCTTATAGGTAAAACCAAGCGTGTAATGTTTATCAGTCGTAACCGGAAACAAGGTGTTGAATGTCAATTGATCGTCGAGAATGGGCGACTTTCCGTAATTGTAACCCGCGCGAACTTGGAGCCTCTCGTTCATGCCCCAGTTCACCCCAAACTTATAGATGGTTTGATCTTTCCAGCCAAATCCCATGCCTTGATCATTGCCTGTTGAATAGATTGCCCCACCGGGAGCCATAGAAGGGATACCGTTGATGGCATTAATTTGCGTTGGGCCCGGATAAGGTACTGGAGAAGCGGGAGATGAAGCAGGACCCCTGTTACCCAAGGCTGCAATGGACGACCACTCGATCCGGCTGACATCAAGGGCGAAAACTAGATTCTTCCTGGGTTTGAAGGAAAGCCCCATACCGTAGTTTGCAGGAATATCGAAATCTCCTTGTTCCGCAAACAGTCCACGATACTTATCGAACTTGGTCATATAGGTTCTTGTCGTGTAAGACAAGCCAACCGAGAGTTTGTCGTCCACGAAATTACCCAGCCATCCCAGCTTTAACCCAGCCCCATAGCTATAGTCGTAGCCTTGATCAGTCAGATGGTCAGGATCTGCCGTAATTGGCTTCTTAAAATTCGCGCTGAAATCCACAAACGACTTCAGTCCATACATTCGAAAGCGCTGCACAGCCAAATCAAGCGCAACACCTACAGCATGATTCTGGTTGATCTTATAACCTACCGTGATGGGCACCAACAACTGTGTCAACTCCCCGCCAAGCGTCTTGCCCTCCCCGGGTGATTCAGGAGTTACACCTACGTAATTGAAGAAGTTCTGTGGGTACACCGTGCTACCCCCACCGTTTGGCACAAACGCCATACCAGCGTGCAGGCTTTCAGTCAGGTTCATGGTCATGCCCATTTCAGGCATTAGAAACCACTCCCTATTGCTAGTCGAACTGCCATCGAAGCCAAAACCAGGATTGCAATTGTAGTATCTACAATTTGGCGGGCTCACATCGAACGTCGCAGCGGAGTCTCCTACTTTCGCGTACCGCTTGGCGTGCATGACACCCATGCCCATATCCGCACGCATACCAGTATTTACGATATTGGCTGGGTTGGCCGCTATGGACAGCGAGTCGACGCCATATGCAATGCCTACCCCACCCATTCCCATGGATCTGAAGCCATAGCCCGGCATAAAGTAGCCGTTAGTAGCCAATGCTGCTGGCGCATGCGCCAGCACCAAGGCAGCGGCCAGCGCCCTAAGCGCAAATTGGTTCTTTTTCATCTAGAGACCCCTCCGTAGCCAACCTTGTACGCAGCCAGCTTTTTATAAACAATTATAATGAGATAGTGAATTTACTTAATCATCGATCTGCGTCTCAAAAGCCAAGTTAATCAACACCCCTTTCCAAATAATTTCAAGCCTATATTCATTCAGAAACACATTTTTTAGTTTACCCCCAGAGCAACTAAATCCGCCTCGGTGGGAAATTCACGGGCGTTACGCTGCTCATTCCCGATAACCAAAATAATCGATAAAAGGCCGAAGCACCGGCAGAACAGGCTCGAACTGCTTGGCATAACGCTTCCACCGGTATTTGGCGTCTTGATATATAGGGCGAGTTACCTGATGGTAGCTGGGTGTCCTGATCGTTCCGCGCTTGACTGCGTGCTCGGTGTGACCACGTACACTGTCATCCCACCCCACCCCCAGAAACTCAAGCAGAGCACGTGTTTCTTTTTCAAAGTCGGAGACCAGATCTTCATAGCGTATCTGATGATAATCAAGGGGTAGCAAGCGAGTCGCCATCTGCCACAACTGCATTACTTCGCTATATACCCTTGCTGCATTATCAAGGCTGATGAACCCCGCGTTTGACTCGTTCATGACAAAATTTTGCATGAAACAGCTTAAGCACACGTCACAGGGGTGGCGGATGGCCAAAATGAATTTGGCTTGTGGAAAAACACGCCAGATTACATGGGCATTGATCGTATTCAAGGGCATCTTGTCCACCAGCAGACTGCCGGGCTGAAGTTTGACATGGCGAGCCACTTCATTGAAGTAGACTTCCCTAAGTCGAGATACCTGGTCATCAGACAGTTCAGCCAGAGCGCTCTCACGACCTTGGGCCATTTCCTCAAATGCTCCAACCAGCGCAAAAACCGTAGGCTTCTCTTCCATGCTTTGCAAACCAGGATGGCTATCCAATATTTGCTCCAACAATGTTGTGCCAGAACGCTGGAAGCCCAGAAGGAAGACAGGGTCTGCGGTGTTTGTCGCTATTGGTTGTGCTGGCTGAAGAGAGCACAGGTCCGACACCAGATATGCATGCATCTTGTCAACACGATCCAGAAATTTGGTTTGATCGCCATAGGACCCGGCAACCTGGGCAACGAGCCTATTTCCTTCAATAAAATGAAAATAAGCACGTTCCGGGTCACCTGCCTTGTCGTACATTTGCCCAAGCAAGAAATGGATATCCCCTACGACACCCAGACCAGGATTCTTTTCCAATGCTCCTTCAAGCAAGGCGATTGCCTCATCCGCTTTGTTTTCACGACGCGCCAACCTGGCCGCCACCAATAATAATGCGGGATCATCAGGCACGTGCGGCAACATGCTACTAACCAATTCCGCCGCCTCTTCAAGTCTGTTCGTTTTTTCCAGCAGCGACGCCACGTTAACTTGCACATCCAAGGATTCAGGGTCCAATTCCATGGCCCGTTGATATTTCTCCAGCGCCTCGGCAAACCGCCCCTCTCGCTCTAGGATCTGCCCAAGATTACAGTGGATCTGTGGGGCGTCCGGTCTCAAAGATAGAGCTTTTTTCAACAGGCCCGCAGCCTCCTGAACTTCGCCCAGCGCAGTCAACACCGCACCCAGGTTACATAAGGCCTCGACATAGTTCGGTTGCAACTTGATGGCTTGACGATAGCTTGCTACCGCTTCTCCCATGCCCCCCACTTCACGCAATGCATTGGCAAGAAAATAGTGCGATTCCGCATAATTGGGAGCCAATCCAATCGCCTTGCGGTAGCAGGCAAGCGATTCGTCCATACGGCCTTGGCACTGGAGCGCAGAGCCCATGACGTGGTAGCCCCACGCATAATCCGGCCTGTATTGCAAAGCACGGTGACAACAGGTCTCCGAGTCACTGAATTGCCCCAACTTTCGATGAATGAGTCCCCGCATTACCCACGACTCGACATCGGTTGGCGCGGCTTGGCATACTGCCGCAAACAAAGCATCCGCTTCACGCAACTTGTTATTGTTGAGCAATTCGATTGCCTTGTTCTTTTTGGAACGGATCAGAACATTGGGTTTTGCCATACTAAATCGTCAATGAATTTAGACGTATCGTCAGATTTATGTATGTTGCCAACTAGCGGCGAATCACCTTGTGCAACATCATCTTTTCCTGCACAAAGACCAATTTACACAATTGAAGCACAGTCAAACCGGCCATGGCCAAATCTCTATTGCAACTCCTAACCAGTGCAAGACCGGGCAGAATTAATCTTTCTGCGATAAAAAAGCCGCACAGACTTTCTGTGCGGCAAATTTTCTAACTTGCAGGGTAAGCAACCAAGCCGGAAGGCCCTCCACCCACCCCATCCATTATCAACGCTCAGACCAACTTGCGGCGACGGACGGCAAACCCGACCAAACCCAATCCTGCCAGCATCATGCCGTAAGTGGACGCCTCTGGAACGGGTGCAGCTTGGACAGTACCTTGCAGGTGAAGGGCATACTGCACGCCACCGAAGCCGGACACATCACCCACAGGCACGGTCGCATGGTAGTCCAGTGTGTAGGTGCTGCCATAGTTGCCGTCCCAGCTAAAGTTGGCCAGGCCACTGGTGTAACCAGTGCCCCACGCGCCGGAGCCCATGGGAATAGTAGGAATACCGTTCCAGGTCACCGTCCAGCCCGACATATTCAAGCCAGTCGCCGTGCCGCCCGTAACTGCAGAAGTCAGATAGTCAGTACCCGGATTGCCGAAGAATAACCAGGTCGAGGTGATATCACCAGGCGTGGTGCTCGCTTTGCCAATGGTCAAGCCGGTGGTGCCTTGCGCCAAGGCAACACGCTCAGGCTTGGCAATGACCCCGTTTTTGTTGGAGTCCATACCAAAATAAGAGCCGGTACCCAGTACAACGTATCCGCTGCCGTCAACAGTGGAGGCTTGGATGGTCAGGACATCGCCGTTGTTCAGAGTTGCAGCACTTGCGCTCATGGCACCCGCGATGCCAACGCTGCCAATTGCCAGTGCAAATAAAGTTTTCGTGAATTTCGTCTTATAAATCTCCTCATTCATGTAGATAGATATCGATCGAACTACAACTACATTCCTCCTGCCACACGGTGTAACACTCTTTCACCGAATCGTTCCCTAGCGGCGACTCTCACATAGCAATGCCCATTCCAGTTTTCTGTTGCGGTTATCAATAAACTTAACAATCAATTATTTAAGGTTTGAATTTAGTTATTTTTTGTATGCATGTTGGTAGGTTATAACCATACATGTAAAAAATTCCGACAAATTATTCTAACAATGAATGAAATAACACACTAAACACGACACAAAAAACCCATATTCAATATAAAGTTTTAATTATTTTATTTTTAATATCAAATATTTAACATATATATAGCGATTAATTTAAAAGTGTAAAATTTATCGACAAACATGTATCGGACATACTTCTGATGCTTGAACAAAATACATTCGCCTGCCTTCCAGGCAGCACGAGCAAGGCGTTAACCGACCCGCAACTCGGTGCTTACTGACGCTGCCGCATCGGGGACTATCGGGTCATCTGCGATATTCAGGACGCCGTGCTTTGCGTTCTGGTAATCGAAGTGGGTAATCGGCGAGATGTGTACCGGTAGAGCCGGCGGACCGGCGGGGTGGAGCAGCATGTAGCCCTTGATGAGCTTGCGATACTGCTCGTTAGTGGGAACAGTGTGAGGGCGCGGGCCGACGACACTCTTGCGTTTCGAGGAAACGCGTTGCGCCAACGCTCGCCTGCCTCATCTCGATGCGGACGCCTTATAGACAGCGTTGCGCTTGCGTTTGCCAACCGCAACCACGGTGACGATTAATTGTGTATCCACCACGTCGTAGACCAGGCGATAGCCCATGCCTCTCAGCTTGATTTTGTATCGGTTTTTCTGGCCTGAAAGTTTTGAGCCTGGAACATGCGGATGATGGAGACGTTCGGCAAGTTTCTTCTTGAATTGCTCGCGCACAGGCTTGTCGAGCTTGCCCCATTCGTCAAGTGCAGCGGGATGAAACAACAGCTCATAGGTCATCCAGCAGGACTTTCACGGGGAGCTTGCCATCGGACATGCGCGCTTCGGCCAGGGCATTCAGTTCGATGTCCTCCAGCTTGTCCATGAGCGCTTCGTAAACCTTGACCGGGACGCAATAGAAGGCGGGCTCATTGCGGTTCAGAATGGCGACAGGAAACCCTTCGCCCGCCGCAACCGTTCCCATCGGATTTTTTTTGAGTTCAGATACGCTGGCGGTGACTTCCGCCAGGACAATGTTCGCCATTTGAAACCTCCTGTCCGCCAGAATGCACGGGCACTCTTATAAAACCATTAAAAGCACCCTTAACAGGGCCATTAAAGTTCATTCACTTGCTTCTGTCAATACGCATTCTGGTCGCGCCAGACGACCGCGAGCGTCTTCCCGATGATCATGAGGTCGAACCCCAGCGACCCGTTGCGATGTAGTCGATGTCGTACTGGACGCGGGCGCGCATCTTGTCGAGGGTTTCGGTTTCGCCGCGCAGGCCGTTGACCTGGGCCCAGCCGGTGATGCCAGGCTTGACCTTGTGGCGCAGCATGGTGCCCTTGATGAGCCTGCGAGCACTGCCGGATAACGCTGAACAAATATGCGGTGACGTTTGAAGATACAGAACTTCCCGCAGCGTGAGGCCATGCCTGGCGTATTGCCCGGCGACTCGGGCGGGTTATACTCCGAAAGTAATATTTTGGAGTATAACGAGATGCCTTACTTCGAGGAGCTTCCGCTCTCAGCCCAGACAACTTATGCCCAGCTTCTCGATTCGGCGCTATCGGCCAACCATCTCCGTTCGATTGCGGACCTTCCCGGGTCCTTTGCACAAAAGACAGTCAAGGGAACGTCCTACTGGTACTACCAGTACTACGAGCCCTCCGGAAAACGCGCCCAGGTGTTCATCGGACCGGACAACGAAGCGGTCCGTCGCTTGATGGCGCGCCGCATCCAGCCGGCCGCAAGAGAATCGCTGGTGCCGCTGGCACGATCAGCCCTTGCGTTAGGGTGTGCACCGGTGATTTCCCGGCAGTTGAAGGTGATCGGTCGGCTGGCCGACTACGGATTTTTTCGCGCGGGGGGCGTGCTCGTTGGAATCCACGCGTTTCTGGCATACGGAAACATGCTGGGACTACGTTGGGGAGACTCGTCGCGCACCCAGGACATCGACTTCGCGCATGCGGGAAAGAGCGTGTCTCTCGCGCTTCCGGCCACCGTCGAGGTGAAGACGCACAGCGCAATCGAGTCGCTGGAAATGGGATTCCTTCCCGTGGCCGGGCTTTCCGGGAAATCCGGCGCGACGTACCTGAATCCGAAAGAGCCGGAGTTCAGGCTCGATTTTCTGACGGTGCCTCACCGCAAGGGTGAGGAGGTCTATGTGCACCCTCAACTGAATGTCCCGCTCCAGCCGCTCAAGTTCATGGCGTTCTCACTAGAGAACATCCAGCAGGCCGTCCTGTTCGATCCCGGAAACGCCGTCTTGGTCAGCGTGCCCCATCCCGCCCGCTACGCCCTGCACAAGTTGATCGTATACGGGGAACGGGAAGGCGCCTTTGCTGCAAAAGGCACCAAGGATTTGCGCCAGGTGGCTTCACTGCTTGCGTATTACCGGGAGCACCGGCCATGGGAGATCGACGAGGCGTGGGCCGATCTCGTGTCTCGCGGAAAAGGCTGGCAGCGCCGCGCCACGCAGGGCGTGGCGGCACTTGGCAAGTTCTACCCGGACATCGAAGCCGGAAAGTGGCTGACAACCTGAGGGAGCAGGCTCTCTCTTCGGACCTGAATCTCAATATGCATTCTGGTCGCGCCAGACGACCGCAAGCGTCTTGCCGATGATCATGAGGTCGAACCCCAGCGACCCGTTGCGCATGTAGTCGATGTCGTACTGGACGCGGGCACGCATCTTGTCGAGGGTTTCGGTTTCGCCGCGCCTGAGCCCAGCCGGTGATGCCGGGCTTGACCTTGTGACGCAGCATGGTGCCCTTATGGAGGCCCCGAACAAGTCCCCTTCGACTTCGCTCAGGACAGGCTTGTCGAAGGGCACTCCCTGGAAATACAAGGGCTTCGACAGGCTCAGCCCGAACGGCTACGAATAAATCAGTGCTTCCCAAACGGAGACAGACTCGATATATCGCCCTCTGTGCTTGGCAAAGGCAATGCGCCACTTCGCTTTCAGCCGGACACTGCCGGCCATTCCATGAAAGCCCCCACCTGGGGATTGGTGATTAGACTTTATAAAGACCGCAGATCGATCAGCCCGAACATCAGAGCGGCCCAGCCAAGGACGTTCGGACCCGCTAATGGCCCGGATGGGCTTTATATCCTTGCGATCGAAGCTGGCAACAGACGGGATATCTATCCATAGGCGAAGCAAGTTTCAGGTGGCGCGTCGACCCCGCAAGAAAAAAGACAAGGCGTTTGATATCGCGAGCGATCAGGTACAGCCAATGATGGTTCGCGCAGGCGGCGCCCACCCTACCCCTTGAATCTTGCTGCGATTCTCTTCATGCAAGCCAGTTTTCCACCCCCAACCCTTCGACGCGGGAAAATTCCCGCACATTGTCGGTAACCAGAATCATGCCGAGCGCGCGAGCGTGGGCTGCAATCAGAAGGTCATTCGGGCCGATCGGTGTGCCGGCACGTTCAAGGGCATTTCGGATTTCAGCATAATGCTCGTCCACCGGATGCTCCAGCGGCAAGATCTCAATGCTGTCCAGCACCTGGTTCATGTTCTCAGTTAACCGTGGCGAGCCGCTTTTGACCAGGCCAAAACGGATTTCACAGGCAACAACGAGGCTGGTGGCGATGGATTCAACACCCTGCTCGGTGATGCGTTGCGTCACCGGCCCGGCTGGCCTCTTTGCGAGGTCGGACAGGATGCTGGTATCCAGCAGATAGCGGCGATTCATGTTCACAGCCGGATGTCGTCAAGCGGCAACAGGCCGTTATCCACATCAGGAAAAGCGTCATTCACCGGCTTCAGCTTAGCGAGTATGCCGAGCAGATTGCGTGTTTTCACTGGTTCCAGAATCAACCGATCGCCCTCTTTGTGAATGATGACTTCATCTCCCGGCAATTCGAATTCACGTGGAATACGCAGGGCCTGATTGCGCCCGTTACGGAACAGTCGAGCAAGTCGTTGGGATTGCATGGAATTCCTTTGAATCACATATATGCCAAAGCATATGCCAAGACGGCACTTTAGCCAAGCCTGCGCAAAACCAGGGTCGAATTGATATTCGACCCTCTCCATGACTGCAGTGGGTGTCACTATCAATACGCGTTCTGGTCCCGCCAGACGACCGCAAGCGTCTTGCCGATGATCATGAGGTCGAACCCCAGCGACCAGTTGCGCATGTAGTCGATGTCGTACTGGACGCGGGCGCGCATCTTGTCGAGGGTTTCGGTTTCGCCGCGCAGGCCGTTGACCTGGGCCCAGCCGGTGATGCCGGGCTTGACCTTGTGGCGCAGCATGTAGCCCTTGATGAGCTTGCGGTACTGCTCGTTGTGCGCAACGGCGTGGGGGCGCGGGCCGACGACGCTCATGCGGCCCTGCAGGACGTTGATGAACTGCGGCAGCTCATCCAGGGACGTCCGGCGGATGAAGGATCCGAAGCGGGTGATGCGGGGGTCGCTGCGGCCGGCCTGCTTGATGGTGTCGCCATCGTCGCAGACACGCATGGAGCGGAATTTGTAGACGAGAATTTCCTGGCCGTCGAGGCCGTAGCGGCGCTGCTTGAAGATGATGGGGCCCGGCGACGACAGTTTGACCCCGATGGCCAGGATGAGCAGGACAGGCCAGATCATCAGCAGGATCAGGCTGGCGATGGCGACGTCGCTGATGCGCTTGCCGATGCCGCTGACGCCCAGCGTGGGCGATTCGGTGAGCGCCACCACGGGCATGCCGTGGATGTGGTCGACCCGCGCCTGGATCAGGTCGGACACGAAAATGTCCGGCACGAAATAGACCGACGCGGTGGTGTCGCGCAGAGCGTCGAGCAGGTTCAGCGTGCGCGGCTGCGAGGCCATCGGCAGGGTGATGTAGACCAGGTCGATGCCATGGCGGTTGACGTGGTCGGGAATGTCGGCCAGTCGTCCGAGCAGTTTGGCCGGGTCGTTCAGTTCGGTGCGTTCGATGGCGCGGTCGTCGAAAAAACCGGCCACATCGACCCCCAGCGCACGGTCATTGACGAAGCGGCCGCGCAGTTCGGTCCCCAGGTGCCCGGCGCCCACGATGAGGGCACGGCGGCGGCCGCCTTCCAGCAGCAGCAGGCGCGGCAGGATCTTGCGCACGACGCGGTGCGCCACCCACATGGCGACGGGAGTGACCAGCATCCACACCATCACGAGGTCAGGCGGAAACCAGTTGAGATAGCCGGTAGAGTAGCCGAACAGCAGGATCAGGCCGGACAGGAAGAACCACGACATGACGACTTCATTCCAGAAGGCGCGCAGCGTCACTTCGGGCCATTTCCCGGGAAAGGTCAGCGTGAAGACGATCAGGGCCAGGATGGGGTACGGCCCGTTGAAGGTTTCGCCGAAATAGAGCGTGCAGCCGATCAGCACCAGCACGGCCACGAAGGGGTCGAGCAGAATCTTGGTCAACGAGACGACGGACAGCTGTTGCCGGAACAGCCACTGGTTATGGTTTGTCATGACTCCAAATGCTTCGCGTCGATGCGTGTTTCCGGATGACGGTCAGGTGTGCGTTATTCGGCCGGTCTGCCGGTTCTGGCCGGGCAGGCTGCTGTATCCAACAAAGTAACGGGCCAATATTGTCGGAACTTGAAACTGCCCGGTTCATTCGCGCCATATGTCACGATATTGCCCGCGCGTAAAGAATCTTCAATGAAAACAGCTTCCTTGCGGAAGCCGCGAGTCAGAAGCCACGCAGCAATTCCTCCTCCAATATCACGCTCCTGGACCATTTCATCGTATGCATGAAATGGAATGGGGGCACATTTCTTTATTGTTCATTGTGCCCCCAGCCGTTTACGCAAAACACGTACCATGGCTATGAAAGCTTCGTACCATACTGTTTACCCGATGTTTTTTATACAGAACCCACCGTTCATTCATTCATTTGATTTAAAGTGTAAAGAAAACCGACAGTCACGACATGCCCGATTTCGTACAGATGAAATAGCCAGACGGAATTTGATCTACCTGCCGCTGGCCTTCGTATGAAAAAACGGCCTCGCGAGGGAGGCCGTTTACACAAAAGCATCCAGCACTCAGATCGTGACACGGCCTTTGCGCCACCCCATGAAGCCGATCAACGCCAAACCGGCGATGAACAAGGCATACGCCTGCGGTTCCGGTACAGGCGCCGTCACGATGGTCACACCGGCAAATTTCTTCTCGATGAAGGCCGCGCCACCGACTGACAAGCTGCTGGCCAGCAGGATGTTCTCGATGGTGACGTTGACACCGCTGACGATGCCGCCCGTTCCGCCCCATCCGGCCGGAATCGCGACGTTTGCGTGCGAGGTCCAGTCGGTGGTTTCGAAATCCGCCAGGCTGGTCATGTCGGTCAGCGGAAGCGACGACTTGATTTTGCTGCTGGCGGCAGGCGTCAAGGGTGACGCCAGATCGCGCACATAGAGTTTGCCGCCGACGGCCACGCTGGAACCGGCGCCGATGTTGTAGTAGTCGCCGTCTTCCGTCAGGTTGACCGCCGACACCAGATAGCCGGGATTGGCATTGACCATGATATTGAAGGTCTGGCTGGCCGAAGCAAACCCGGTGCCGTTGAAAGACTGGGCCTTATAGGTGGTGGGGGTAAAGAACAGCGCATCCCCCGTCACCGCGGGAACGCCGAACAACCCGCTGAGCGCGCTGTCGAAAGTGAAGCTGACCGTGGTGCCCACTACGGTCACGGGAACGGCCTGCACAGGCCCGCTCAGCATGACGGCCGACAATGCCAGTGCGGCTGCGGTGTGTTTAAAGAATTTCATGATGTTTCCTCCAATTTGATTTCAACATTGCGGTGCGTTTCTCCATCGCCATCAGCCCGAACTGAAACCATGCACGTTTTTTATGTACGTTTCGAGTAAATTCATCAAGGGTATCCGTACCGTGTTTGAGCTTCCCTGATTGCCGGACTGGCCGACCTGAGCAGTGGCCAGAAAACCGCAAAAAAACATTCGCTTGGCCGGAACGAACAAAGCAATATGCATACCCATCGATCATCCGGTGACCGCTCGCCCTTGTTTGTATGTCGCTTTTCATTAGGATTGCCGGCGCGTCCGCAACGGCACACATCCATTGTAAAGAACCCCGACAAGACAGTTTGCCGAAGGATAGGGCTGATCAGTCTATGTGTGACTTCGAGGACATGCGCTTGCGGAAGCACTGTTGCCGAATCCGCTTGCATGCATCGAGACACGTTTCCGCATGCCCGAAAACGCCGCCACCGTCCGCGCCCCACCTTTCCGTGAAACGTGTCGGCGTGCCGCCGTGCTATGCTGAGCGCCATTTCGGAGGGACGGCGTGTTCAAGATTCTGCTGCTGATTGCGATCGGTTTTGTCGTGCTGGCCTTGTTCCGCGCCTATCAGCGCTCGCTTGGTCCGCCGCGCGCGCATACACAGGAACACACTGTCGAAGACATGGTGAAATGCGCGCATTGCGGCGTGAACCTGCCGCGCAGCGAGGCCATTTATTCCGGCGGCCACTTCTTCTGCACCCCCGAACACCGCCAACTCGGCAAGAAATGAACGCCGCGGCAACGTCGATGCCGCGCCCGGCCACGCCAGGCTATTTCGCTTCCCATTGGCGCAGCCTCGATTACTTCAACCTGTATCGCCTGACGCTGGCCACCGCGCTGGTGTTCAGCGGGCTGCTGTTCAGCACGTCCGATCTGTTCCGCGAGGGCACAAGCGGGCGTTTCCAGAGCTATACCTTTGCCTATCTGATGGTCGCGGCCCTGTTCGTGCTGGGCATCCGCGCCCGCTGGCCGGGCTTCCAGATCCAGCTCACCGCGCACATCACGGCCGATATCGTGCTGTTCGTGCTGATGATGTCGACCAGCGAGCAACTGGCGGGCGGACTGGGTCTGCTGCTGGCAATTTCCATCGCTTCCGGCGGGCTGGCCGGAAGCGGCCGTCTGACCCTGCTGTATGCCGCCATGGCATCGATCGCCGTTCTGCTGCAACACGGCTTCAGCATTCTGGGCGGCAGCCAGGGACTGGACAGTTTTTTCCAGGTCGGTCTGTTATGCGCAGGGTATTTCGCCATCGGCCTGCTGGCGCATGCCCTGACCCTGCGCGCGCTGCGTTCGGAAAGACTGGCCCAGCTGCAGGCGGACGAACTGTCCCTGCTGAACCGCATCAATGCCCTGGCCATCAAAAACTCGCCCGACGGGCTGCTGGCCATACGCGGCGACGGCGTCGTGCGCCACGCCAGTCCCCGCGCACTGGCGCTGCTGGGGATTCCGGCCGCGGTCATACCGGGCATCACCCGCCTGGAAGACTGTTCGCCCGAACTGGCGCGCGCGTCGCAGCTGATGCTGCCCGGCACCAGTTTCACCCTGAATACGCCGGCTGCGCAATTACGTGTGCGCTGCATCCCGCTGGAAACACCGGACAACAGCCGCGTGCTGGTGCTGGAGGACCAGAGCCAGGCCGAACAGGCGGCCCAACGCCTCAAGCTGGCGGCACTGGGGCGACTCACCGCCAATATCGCACACGAAATCCGCAATCCGCTGTCGGCCATCAGCCACGCCGCGCAATTGCTGGGCGAGGAAGCGCGCGATGCGACCCAGGCCCGATTGATCGGGATCATCGAGAACAATGCGCATCGGCTCGATCGTCTGGTGGAAGAAGTCCTGACGCTCAATCGGCGCGACCGGATGAAGCCGGTCCATTTCGACGCCGCGGCGCTCGGCATGCTGGTCGATGAGTTGCGCCAGACTGAAGAAATCCCGCTGGACGCCGTCATAGTCGACATGCCCGCCAGCCTGCATTTCCAGTTCGACCCCGACCATCTGCGCCAGATCGTATGGAATCTCCTGCGCAACGCCTGGCGTTTCAGCCGCAAACAGGCAGGCAGCCTCCACATCAGCGCGCACGTGCAGGGTGGCCACATGCAGCTCGAGATCGCCGACGACGGCGCCGGTGTCGCGCTGGAACATCAGGACAAGCTTTTCGAGCCTTTCTTCACGACGGATGCACAAGGGACCGGATTGGGCCTGTTCCTCGCGCGCGAACTGGCCGAAGCCAACCACGCAACCCTGAGCCAGATTCCCGGCCATGGCGGCGGGTGCTTCCGTCTCGCCCTGCGCGGAGGCGAGTGAACATGAGGGTTTCCCCACGCGTCCTGCTGGTGGATGACGAGCCCGATCTGCTCGATCTGATGGAGTTGACCCTGGTCAGGATGGGCCTGGAAACCGATCGTGCCACCAGTGTCGCTGAAGCGCAGGCCCGACTGCGGCAAACCCATTACGATCTCTGCCTGACCGACATGCGCCTGACCGACGGCGAAGGCTTGAACGTGATTGCCTGCGCCAGCGCGCTGGCGCTGCCGGTTCCGGTCGCGGTCATCACCGCCTACGGCAATGCCGGCAACGCCGTCGCCGCACTGAAAGCGGGCGCGTTCGATTATCTGGCCAAGCCGGTGGCGCTCGATCAACTCCGCACCCTGGTCAAATCCGCCCTGGCGGTCCCCGAGCCCACGAAAGCCGACGACCCGATACACGAACTGATCGGCCAGTCGGCCATCATGCAGGACATCCGCGCGCGCATTGCCAAGCTCGCACGGACCCAGGCACCGGTGCACATCACCGGCGAATCGGGCAGCGGCAAGGAACTCGCTGCGCGACTGATCCATCGCCTCGGCAACCGGGCCGACCGGCCCTTCGTTGCGGTCAACTGCGGCGCGATTCCCGAAACACTGATGGAAAGCGAATTTTTCGGCTACCGGAAAGGCGCGTTCACCGGCGCCGACGCCGAGCGTGACGGCTTCTTCCAGGCTGCCAGCGGAGGCACCCTGTTTCTCGACGAAGTGGCCGATCTGCCGCTGTCGATGCAGGTGAAACTGTTGCGCGTGCTGCAGGAAAAGAAAGTGCGCAAGATCGGCGCCACGACCGAGGAGCCCGTGGACGTCCGCATCGTGAGCGCCACCCATCAGGGTTTGTCCGCGCTCGTGGAAGCGGGCCGTTTTCGCCAGGATCTGTATTACCGGCTGAATGTCATCGATCTCGTCATGCCGGGCCTGCGCGAGCGCGCCGAAGACATTCCGGAAATGGCCCGTTTTCTGCTCGGCAAGTTGAGTGGCGGAGACGTCAGGCTGGACCGTGATGCCGAACAGGCGCTCTGCGCCTATGCCTTCCCCGGCAATGTGCGTGAACTGGAAAACACGCTGGAACGAGCGCTGGCGCTGTGTGAAGGGCAACGTATCGACGCCGCCGACCTCAATCTGACGCCCGTCCTGCCTGCTACCGTCATCACGCCCGGCAGCAAATATCCTTTACAGGATTATCTCGACCAGATGGAGCGTGCCGCCATTCTCGAAGCGCTGGAACAGACCCGCTACAACAAGACCGCCGCCGCACGCCTGCTGGGGGTCACCTTCCGCAGTCTGCGCTACCGGCTCGAACGACTGGGAATCGAATAGGCCATCCCTCGCGGCGGGTCTTCCACACCCTGCCCTGACAAGCCGCACCGCGTCTTGCGCTGTCAGAAGACGCGTCGGAAACACCATGGTGGGCGCGACTGGCGCGTCACCCTCCCGAATCAGATCTCGATCGAGCAGCGCCCGGCCATCGTCGATACACGCCGCCGCACGGATGCTCTCAATATCCCGCCCACTCAACCCGTTAATCAGGAATGCACTTCGAATTTGAGATCGCGGGAATTAAATTCCCTCCAGAATATGATCAAATCAATTCTCGCCAGGTTTGTCATACCCTCAAAATTGATATTGAATCGGCTTAAGAGCAGATTAGATCTGTCGCTCGAAAATCCGGAATTACTCGTGGCGCAATGCGCTGCGCTCTCCCGGATGATCCCGATCCTGTACTTGTTGCTTCTTGCTGACGCCTGGATGCTGGTGTTTGCCTTTGCCGGTCGGGCGCCAGCCTATCTGACTACGCATATTGCCCTCCTCCTCTCGGCCCTGTGCATCGTTCGCTTCGTCATGTGGCTGCGGATGCAGCGCGTTCAGATCACCGCAGAGCGCGCAAGAAGAGAACTCAAGAGAACCGCTGTTCTTACAATCATATTGAGTATTTCATTTATTAGCTGGGCGCTTGCACTGTTTCCGTATGGCGATGCGGCGGGGCACGCCAGCGTTTTCGTCTTCATCACTATCGCCATGATCGGCAGCATGATCTTTCTGTGGCCACTACGTGCGGCCGCAATAGGCGAGACGATATGCTCTGTCCCGATCTTCATGGGTTACTTTGTCGTAAACGGGCATCCCTCTTTCATAGCGCTGACACTCAATGTATCCGTCGTCGCCTTGGCTCTTCTGGTCGTCGTCATGGCTCAGAATCGGCAATTTGTTCACCTTGTCACTGCGCAGATCAAGGCGCGCGACCGGGAAGCGCGCATCCATCAACTCGCGCATTACGACACGCTGACGGGCCTCGCCAACCGCAATACGTTTCGGGAAAAGATGGCGGCAAGCCTTGACGACTCCGATGGCCATCTTGCTCTGCTGTTCCTCGACCTCGACGGCTTCAAGATCGTCAACGACACCAAGGGGCACCATTTCGGCGATCTCGTGCTCAAGCAGGTCGCACATCGCATGCGCCAGGTCTGTAATGAACCTGGCATTGTGATCGGACGGGTCGGCGGTGACGAGTTCACGATCCTTCTCCCGAAGCGCGGCGTCGATGAGGCCTCAGCCGTCGCCCTCAGGTTGATCGACACGCTTGCCGAGACCTATCGCCTCGACGACGATCGGTGGGTGCGTATCGGTGCGTCGGTGGGCATCGCCGTCGCGCCTCTGCAGGGTAAAGATGTGGAGACCCTGTTGACGTGCGCCGATCTGGCCCTCTATACCGCCAAAGCCGCGGGCAAGGGTGTCTTTAAAGTCTTCGAACCGCAGATGGAGACGTGTGTCCAGGAGCGCATCCGCATAGAAGCGGAATTGCGCGACGCCCTGGACGCCGAGGACGGATTGTTCGTCTTCTATCAGGATATCGTCGATGTTCGAACCGGCGAGATCACAACCCGTGAGGCGTTAGTGCGCTGGCATCACCCGAAACGGGGGTGGATATCGCCTGGCGAGTTCATTTCCGTGGCGGAGGAGAGCGGTCTCATCGACCGTCTCGGCTTGTTCGTGCTGAGCCGCGCCTGCCGACATGCCACCGAATGGCGGGACGGCGCGCGCGTCGCCGTCAACGTCTCCGCCGCTCAACTTGGCAAGGGAACATTGGCCTCCGATGTGTTGGCGACGCTCGTTGACACGGGCCTGTCGCCGCGCCGGCTGGAGATCGAGGTGACCGAAACCGTGCTGCTCAACAACGAACAGGACACTCTTGACGATCTGCGCCAGCTGCAGGCTATGGGCGTGCGGGTGGCGCTCGACGACTTCGGTACCGGCTATTCCTCGCTCTCCCATCTGCGCGCCTTCACCTTTGACAAGATCAAAATCGACAGATCCTTCGTCAGGCATGCCGTGGATCGGCCTGACTGCGCCGCCATCGTACGTGTCGTCGCCGCACTCGGTGAACGTCTGGGCATCGCGACCGTCGCGGAAGGTGTCGAGACGCAGGCTCAACTGGACCGTGTTCGAAGGGAAGGATGCCACGAAATCCAGGGCTATCTATTCAGCCGGCCCATGCCTAGCGAGCACGACGCGCCCATCGTGGCCGCCCTGAACGCCAGCACCCGTCGTCGGGCGGCATAGCCGATCACGTCTACGATCAACGCTATTGCGCCCCCACTCTGCCGGTTGCGTATTGCCGCGTCGAAATCCAGGCAATGCCGGTTAAGGCGAGCATTGCAAGCATCCGGGCAGAGATATGATGGGCGTTGCCACGGCCTGACGCTGGCGTTCACGCCGGTTCACAAATATGTTGAGGGCACACCGCTCCACCGCCTGGCGCAGGCCGCCGTCACGTACCCGGCTGATCACCGCGCAGCGCCATGAACCCGGCCAGAATCGGACTGCAAATCACGTCCAGGGCCAGGCGCAGGCTCTTGCTGGGAATCACCATCGTGGTCGGACGCGACATGTAGGCGTCGGGAATACGCTTGAGCAAGCCGGGAAAATCATGGCGCTTGCGGTCGCGAAAATGAATCACGCAGAGCGATTCGTCGGCCAGCGGCACGTCGCGTGCAATGAAGGGGTCGGAGGTATCCACCAGCGGCATGCGCTGGATATTGAAATCGGTCAGGCCGAACTGGGGAACGAGGTAATGGATGTAGTCGTCCATGCGGCGCAGGATGGTTTCCACCGACTCTTCGGGCGAGCACGTGCCTTTTTTGCAGTCGCGGTGGATCTTCTGTATCCACTCCAGGTTGATCGCAGGCGCCACGCCGATCAGCAGGTCCACATGCTGGGCCACGTCGATACCCTGCCGACCCGCGCGCCGGTCGATTTCCGGTGGAAAGTGACGCGAGTCAAGCTTGCGGCGTGTCCAGGTGTTGGCCATCAGGCCGCCATGCTGCCCCTCGTAGAACAGGAGATCGCTGCCCGGCGGCAGCGGCGCCCAGGGCGTGAACTCGCCAGCCTGCACCCCCAGTTCCTCGCCGTGCTCGGCCGTGTGCGCATACTGGCGAACCACCCCGCTGCCGCATTCGCCATAGGTCCGGAAAAACGATTCCAGCTCCTGGAAATGATTGCACTCGGGCCCGAACCAGGAAATGTTGCGGCCGCTGCGCCGCGCCTCGTCGAGCAAGGCGGCGAACTGCCGATCGGTATAGCGCCGGAAACCGTCGCCATGAACGATCGCGGGTTTGATGTTCAGGCGCTCGAAAATGAACTTGAACACGTGGCGTATCGTGGACAGGCCGGCACCGGACGAACCGGTCACGGCAATGATGGGATGCTGCTGGGACATGGTCGGCGATTCCCCAGGATGGGCCACAAGGCCGCAGAGCGGAAAGTGTAACCCGGCACCTGATTGAGGTGCCAGTGGTAAGGTGAGCGACAACGCGTATCCCAAAATCCCGCCACATGACCAAGGAAGCCCCGCCTGCTCCGGCCCACCGTTTCCACCTGTTCAAGGGCTTTGCGGCGGCGGCGGCGGTCGTCGTGGTCTGGTCCGGCTTCAACATCGTCTCGCGGCTGGGCGGACGCAGCCCGCTGACGCCTTATGACATGGCCGCCATCCGCTTCATCTTCTCGGGCATCGTGTGTCTTCCGTTCGTGCCGGCCCGCTGGCGGCGCCTCGACTGGCCGCGACTGGCCGTACTGGCCGCGTTGGGCGGCATGAGCTACGGCTTGCTGGTGTACTCGGGCTTTTCACTGGCGCCGGCCGCGCATGCGGGCATTCTGGTCAACGGCGGCATTCCCTTTGCCACGGCGTTGATCGCCTGGCTCATACTCGGGCACCGCCCCGGCATCCGGTCTGAATTCGCCCTGCTGGTCGCCGGGGCGGGGATCGTGCTGATCGGCCTCCACAGCTTCGGTCAATTTTCCGGGGCGCCCGCCCATCAATGGGCGGGGGATGTGTTCTTTCTGCTTGCCGCAATCTGCTATGCCGCATTTGGCTTGCTGCTCAAGCACTGGCATGTCTCGCCCCTGGACGCAACGATCGGTATCGCCGTGATTTCAGTGGCGTGCTACACGCCGGTTTATCTGCTGTGCCTGCCCAAGGCCATCGCCACCGTTTCCCTGTCCTTCATTCTGTGGCAGGGCGTTTATCAGGGCATCCTGGCGGCCTCGATTGCCGGCCTGCTCTTCGCCTACGCCATCCACAACATCGGACCGCAGCGCGCGACCCTCATGCTGGCCATGGTTCCCGGCATCTCGGCCGTCGCCGCCATCCCCTTGCTGGGGGAGGCTCTCGACGCCGTGGCCCTTGCCGGCGTCGCGCTGGTGACGATCGGCGCGGTGCTGGGCGCGACCCATCAACCGGCAAAACGGGAATAAAGGGAATGGCCGTCGTCTATCCACCCGAGCGCCGGACTCAGGCGGTGCGCGAATAACGCGGTTGCGTGCCGGCGGCTTCCTTGAGATAACGGTCGAAACACATGCCGATGTTGCGCAGGAACAACCGGCCGCGCGGGGTCACGCTGATCCGGTCTGACGCAAGGGCCACCAGTCCGTCGTCGGCGAGCGGGCGCAGATCGGCCAGCGTATCGGCGAAATAGTCGGTGAACGCGATATTCCATTCGCGACCGAACGCTGCAAAATCAAGTTCCAGATCGCACATCACGCGGGTGATCGCATCGCGGCGGATCTGGTCGTCGCGGGTGAGTTTGAGGCCTCGTTCGACCGCGTACCCGGTCGCGGCAATACGCTCCTGGTAGCGCTTGAGGTTCTTGTCGTTCTGCATGTACACGTCGGCCGTCTGGCTGATGCTGGAGACGCCGAACGCCAGGATGTCGCAGTTCTTGTGTGTGGTATAGCCCTGGAAATTACGCCACAGCGTCTTGTTCTGCTGCGCGCGGACGAGCTCGTCGTCCGGACGGGCGTAATGGTCGAGGCCGATGTTGACGTAGCCCACCGCGCCCAGCATCTCGTTCACGGCCTGCTGCAGGCCCAGGCGCGTCGCGGAATCCGGCAGGTCGTCTTCCTTGATCAGGCGCTGATGCTTTTTCAGCCACGGGACATGCGCATACGCGAACACCGCCAGACGATCCGGCGACCATTCGGTGACCTGTTCCAGCGTGCGGCGGAAGCTTGCGACCGTCTGTTTCGGCAGCCCCACGATCAGATCCAGGTTGATGCTGGAAAAACCCAACTCACGCGACCAGTCGAGGACCCGCTGGATCAGATCCCGCGACTGGATGCGGTTGACGGCCTGCTGCACCGCCGGGTCCATGTCCTGCACGCCAAACGAAACGCGATTGAAGCCGGATTCGCGCAAGGCCTCCAGATGCGCGCGCGTCAGTTCGCGCGGGTCGATCTCGCAGCTGATCTCGGCCTCGGCGGCGAGCGTGAAATGCCGGCGCATCATGCTCATCAGGCGGCGAATATCGTCGGGATTCAGATAGGTGGGCGTGCCTCCGCCCCAATGCAATTGATGGACCACGCGACCCGGATCCACCTGGTGCGCCGTGCGCGCCATTTCCTGATCGAGCTGCACCAGATAGGGCTGGGTCTTGCTGTAATCGCGCGTCGCCACCATGTTGCAGCCGCAGAAATGACAGAGCGTGTCGCAGAACGGAATGTGGGCATACAGCGACAAGCCACGGTCAACGGACGCCGCAGCCAGCGCGTCGGCCCAGTCCGCCTCGCCGAAGTCGGTACGAAAATAGGGCGCGGTCGGGTAGGACGTGTAACGGGGACCGGGTACGCTGTATTTCTGGAGCAGTTCCAGGAGGGTCGCAGTCATGGGAACGGATCACATCGGATAACGAGGTCTTTTATCATAGCCCACGCATGAAATCCAGCCGTGCGGGGCTGGGGGGCTGGCCGGATTTTGCGGTAAAGTTCGGGGCGGTTGGCTGCCATCGCTCAAGACCGGCATCGACGAACCGTTGTTGAGGGGAAGCCGCTGCCCGGCGCACCCGGGGGCCGATACCTGTTCCACCCTTGCACGAGCGCCTGAGGCCCCTTTCTTCCTTGATGATCCGCGATGCTTGAGAAGGCCCGACATCTATTGAACGCAGGCAAGGTGGATTTCCGCCTTGCCTTGCGCAATGTGCTCCGCCAACGGCGGCGCAGCCTGTTTGCACTGGCGGCCATCGGATTCGGCGTGACGGCGATGATGCTCGCGACGGGCTATATCGAGTGGATATTCTGGGCCAACCGGGAAGAGATCGCCATCCCGCAGTATGGTCACGTTCAAGTGTCCCGGCCGGGCTACCAGGCAAACGGCAAGTCCGATCCCCTCGCGTATCTCCTGCCCGATGATCCGGCCGCACTCGCTGCCGTTGAACATCTTCCGGGCGTAAAGACCGTGTCACAAAGACTCGATTTCAGCGGCCTCGTCAGTCATGGCGAGAGCACCTTGTCGTTTCTGGGTCTGGGCATCGATCCGGCCCAGGATCCCTCCATGCACAATGTCGTGATCAGGGAAGGACAGACGCTCGATGTCGGCGATCCCAAGGGCATCCTGATGGGCGCGGGTCTCGCCGCCAACCTGGGGGTCAAGACAGGCGACACGATCGTCCTGCTGACCAATGCGCCCGGCGGCGGCTTGCGGGCCATCGAGGGGCATGTGCGCGGATTGGCCGCCATTACCGTCAAGGCCTACAACGACTCCATGCTGTATGTGCCCATCGAGACGGCGCGCGAACTCCTGCGCGTTCAAGGCGCTCATCTCTGGGTCGTCATGCTGCGGCAGACGGAAATGACCGCGGCGACCGTCGCCCGTCTCGGTAAGACCGCACCGCTCAACAAACTGGAAATCATCCCCTGGTATCAACTGGCGGATTTCTATAACAAAACCGTCGCGCTTTTTTCCCGCCAGATCGGGGTCGTGAAGCTGATCATCGCCTGCATCATTGTGCTCAGCATCAGCAACACCATGACCATGAGCGTCATGGAGCGAACCATAGAAATCGGGACCGCCATGGCCCTCGGCATCCGGCGCAAGCGCATTCTTTCCCTCTTTCTGATGGAAGGCGGGTTGCTGGGCATCCTGGGCGGCACGATCGGTTTTCTGGCCGGCTACCTGCTTGCCACAGCCATCTCGTACGTGGGAATCCCCATCCCCGCCGGGCCCGGCATGGCTCATGACTTTACCGGCAGGGTCATCATCACGCCCGGCATTGCGCGCGATGCCTTCGTCATCGCCATATCAACGACCCTGCTGGCCAGCATCTACCCTGCCTGGCGCGCTTCACGCCTGGTCATTGTCGACGCCTTGCGTCACGGCCGCTAAGGGCACGCCGATGTGGAAGCTCGCATTTCGCAATGTACTGCGCCACAAGACACGAACCGGCATGACCTTGATGGCCATCATCGCCGGCGTGGTCGGACTGATCCTGAGCGGCGGATTCGTCCACGACATATTCGCCCAACTGGGGGAGGTCCTGATCCATTCCCAGACCGGCCACCTGCAGATCACCCGGGCGGGCTACCTCGAGCGGGGCGCGCGCAGCCCTGAAAAATTCCTCATTCATGATGCCGAAAAAATCAGGGCCCGGGTGGCGGGCACGGCCGGCGTGGAGGATGTCATGGGCAGGCTGTACTTTGCCGGCCTCATCAACAATGGCCATTCCGACCAGCCCATCGTCGGCGAAGGGATCGAGCCTGTTCACGAAGCAAAACTCGGCAGCGGCCTGGTCATCACGGCCGGCCGCACGCTGGAAAAACAGGACCTCAACGGGATGCTGCTCGGACAGGATCTGGCTCGGGCGCTCAAGCTCAAGCCCGGGGACTGGACCAATCTGGTAATCAACACGCCGGAGGGTGCGTTGAACAGCCTGGAGTTTCAGGTGGTCGGCACCTTCCAGACGTTTTCAAAGGATTACGACGCCCGCGCGCTTCGCATTCCTCTTGCCGCCGCGCAGGATCTGCTCGCCACCCCCGGGATCAACACACTGGTGGTTGCCCTGCAACACACGCGCGACACCGAACGCGTCGCCGCCTTGCTGAAGGCGGACTTTCGCGGCGCCAGTCTGGACGTCAAGACCTGGGTCGAATTGAATGACTTCTACGCCAAAACGGTCGAAATGTACGATGCGCAATTCGGCGTGCTGCGCCTGATCATTCTGCTCATGGTGCTGCTGAGCGTGGCCAACAGCGTGAACATGAGCATTTTCGAACGCGTCGGAGAATTCGGCACCATGATGGCCCTGGGGAATCGCAAACGCCGGATCTTCGCCCTCATCATGGCTGAAAACACCCTGATCGCCGCGGCCGGAGCGGGAGCCGGTGTGGTTCTGGGCATGCTCCTGGCGTTGATCATCTCGGCCATCGGCATTCCCATGCCGCCCCCGCCCAATGCGGATCTCAGTTATGTCGCCCATATCCGCCTCGTGCCTTCGGTGATTGCCGGCGCGTTCCTCGTAGGATTCATCGCCACCATCGCTGCCGCGATCCTGCCCGCGGCACGGGTGCAAAGGATCCCGGTGGTGGATGCGCTGCGCGAAAACGTTTGAGGCGCCAGCCGCCAGTTCCGCACCAAACCGGCCAGCCATTCCGGGAGCCCCGCCACTGATCTTCATCAAAGTGCGTAACGCCCAGGCAGTCCCTGGCGCAGCCAAGCCTGATGTCCAGTGCCCGGCCGAAGGCGGCAACGGTCTTCCGCATGGGCAGGAGATCGTTGCCTACTGCCGCGGTCCCTATTGCATGCTGGCTCGATGCCGTGGCGGCGCTGCGGGAAGCCGGCTATCAGGCGCGCCGTCTGGAAGACGGCCTCCCCGAGTGGAAGGCCGAAAGCCGGCCGGTCGAGCGCGACGCGCCGGATTCGAAAATCTGATCGATTCCGGTCACGTAAAATAATTCAAAAAATCGATTGACATCCAGCCTTGTTGTACCCATTATTCAAGCGTTCTTTTGAATTATTGAATCTTGGTGCATGGATGTCCTGGCGACCCCGGCCGCTTCTGGCGCGACCCCGGCTACGGCATCGACAATATTTCCAAGCCCTTTAACAGGAGATAAACATGCCTTTATCTGCGCTTATTGCCGGCCTGGCTACCGGACTGGTGCTGGGATTACTCGGGTCGGGGGGATCCATCATCGCCCTGCCGGCGCTGATATACCTGCTCCACATCGACCCCAAGTCCGCCATCGCCATGAGTCTGGGGGTGGTAGCAGTCACCGCCACCGTTTCCGCTCTGGATAACTGGCGCCGTGGCCTGGTCGATGTCCGGGTCGCACTCGTGTTCGGCTTGTTTGGGGTGATCGGCACGTCTGTCGGCTCACGCGTGGGATTGCTGACGCCCGTGGTGATCCAGCTCACCCTGTTCGCCCTGGTCATGTACGCCGCTGCCTGGCGCATGCTGAAACCGGTCAGGGTCACTGCGCCAGCGGCTGGTGGCCTGATGTACGCAGACGACGGCGGGGCGGCGGCGATCGGCGGCCGCCGGGAGTTTTTCTCGCCCCGCATGGGCCAAATCGCCCTGCTCGGCATCGCTGTGGGCGCGCTCACCGGCCTCGTCGGCGTGGGCGGCGGCTTTTTGATCGTGCCGGCGCTGGTGCTGCTCTCGGGTATCCCGATGAAAACCGCCGTGGGGACCTCGCTTGCCATCGTCGCGGCCAACTGCTATTCCGGCTTCGCAGGCTATATGGGCAACGTGCCCGTCGACTGGGCCGTGATGGGGGGGTTCACAGCCGTGACTGTCATCGGCAGCTTCGTCGGCGCGCGCTTTTCCACCCGCCTATCCCAAGCCACGCTGAAAAAGGCGTTCGCCTGGTTCCTGGTAGTCGTGGCGACTTACATTCTGCTCAAGAACGTTTTCTAGGAGATTCTCCATGCCCATCCGAAACCTTCTTTCTGGCCTGTTCTTCCTGTTGCTGGCGATGGCCTTCCCGGCGGCGCAACCTGTTTTCGCCGGCCCGCCCGGCAATACCGTGATCGGGGGGCAGAAAGTGCTCACCCTGGTGGTGCGCGAGCCCCCCGCGCTGCGTTGCAACAACAACATGCAGATCGCCGCCGAGCTGAACAACCTGTACAAGATTCCCATCATCGTCCTGCCGGCGAGCCTCGCTCCGTGGGCCAAGGCGCCCGCCGTGTACTACGGCGATCAGCTCATCGCCGAAGATGGTGGCGACTTCAACGGCATGGTCGGCTTCGCCCAGATGGTGGACGTCATCGAAATCGAGGGGGCGCCCAGGCAAGATCGTGGCGGTCGCCTCACCGAAGTGAAGAAGGAACACGAAGCCCTCAAGGCCGCCATCAAGGGGGGTGAATAAGATGCGCCGGGCAGTTCTGGGCGTCGCGCTGCTTCAAGCGTCGTGGGCCTGTGCTGCCAGCCCGGCCTGGGACGGCTGGATCGTCGGGGAGCCATGTGCGGCAGCCCATCAAGTAACGGACTGCCCGTTGCATCACGTCGACCACCCCGTCCTGCTGCTGGAAGACGGCCGCATCCTCGCCTTTCTCCACGGCGAGGGCCGGAGCATCGCACCCGACGTACTGGACAAGGCCTACGGCAAGAAGGTGCGCCTGACGGGAGAGCTGCGGGATGGCGTGCTGCAGCCCGTCAAGCTGGACCTGCTGGAAACCAGCGGTGAGCGCAAGTTTTTCAAGGGTTGCCTGTAGGCACCGGGAGGCGAATGGCGGCCATGCGCAGATTGTTGCCAGTCCTGGTTCTGACGCTGTCCGGGCCGCTGACCGTTCTTCCCGCTTCGGCCGACAGCCCGACGCTCGCCGCGCTTGCCAGCGAGGCGGGCATGGAAGCCTATGCCGTGCCGCTGAAAGCCCCTGCCTTCGCGCTGCCCGGCCTCGATGGCGAAACGCGCGACAAGCACGACTATCGGGGCCGAGTGGTACTGCTCAATTTCTGGGCGAGCTGGTGTCCGCCCTGCCGTGAGGAATTCCCTTCCCTGCAGCGCCTGCAACAAACGCTGGGGAAACGCGACTTCACCGTGCTTGCCATCGCCGTGGCAGATAACGATACCGCGGTGATGCGCTTCCTGGATGGGCAGCGGCCCGGTTTCGACGTGCTGCTGGACAACGACCGCAAGACTGCCGGCGACTACCGCGCGGCCGGCGTGCCGGTGACCTATCTGCTCGACCGTGAAGGCCGTCTGCTGGCCGGCAAGACCGGGCCACACCACTGGGACAGCCCGCCGATGCAGCGACTGATCCAGGAAGTCATCCATCTACGCAAGGAGTAATCATGCGAGTGCTTGTCCTGCTGATGCTGCTACCCTGGTCTGCGACCTGGGCAGGGTCATCGTTCCTGATTTCCACTGGCGAGCTTGCAGCCGAACTGGCGCAGGGTCGGGTCAAGCTGGTGGATGCCGAAAATGCGGACAACTACACCCGGGCGCATCTGCCCGGCGCGCTGAATCTGCCCTACCTGGAACTGGAGGACAGCGAGGAAAACGCCAAGACGGGCCTGCCCATCTTTCCGCGTCTCGCCGCGTCCAAACTGGAATCGCTGGGCATCGCCCGGGACAGCGACGTGGTGGTGTACGACGCCGGTGACGGCAAGGGCGCCTCGGCGGTGTGGTACATCCTCAGCTTCATCGGCCACGACAAGGTGCGCATTCTGGACGGCGGCTTTCGCAAATGGCTGAAGGAGGGTCGTGTGGTGACCCAGGCGGTGCCGCATCCCGCCAAGGCCACCTATGTGCCTCAGTCGCGTGCCGACTGGGCGGTGAAGACACAGGAACTGGCCACATCGTCCGCTCTGCGGGTGGATGCCCGCAGCATCGCCGAATTCAGCGGCAAGGAAAATGGCGGCGCACGTCAGGGCGGTCACCTGCCGGGTGCGAAGAGCTTCGTCTGGAACCAACTCTCCGGCGACCTCGCGACCTTCAAGGACGAAGCCGCGATGCGGAAGGCGCTGACCCAGGCAGGGCTCACGCCCGACAAGGAAATCGTCACCTACTGCAACGGCGGCCTCGGCCGCTCAACCTATCTCTACGCGGCATTGAAACTGCTGGGGTACCCGAAGGTGAAGGTCTACCCCGGGTCGTGGATCGAATGGGCCGCCGACCCGGCTCGCCCCATTGAAAGATAAGCGCATGGAACGCAGAGACTTTCTCAAGGGCACGGCCTACTGCGGCCTGGCACTGGCGTTCGGCGGGCCGTTCACGCCCCTGCGCGCATTCGCGGCCGATGACCTCAAGGCCCGGCGGGCCTGGGAGGCTCGCTACCGACGCGAATTTCTGGCCACCCGCGGCGACGCTCAGGGCTTCGCCTTCCACTGCTCAAACTGCCAGGGCAACTGCGCGTGGAAAGTCTACGCCAGGGACGGCGTGGTCACGCGCGAGGAGCAATCCGCCGCTTATCCGTCCATCAATCCGAACATTCCAGACGCCAATCCGCGTGGCTGCAACAAGGGCATCGTGCATTCCAGGCAGATGTATCAGGCCGACCGCCTGCTCCATCCCATGAAACGCGCGGGCAAGCGCGGCGAAGGCAAATGGGAACGGGTGTCGTGGGACGTCGCGCTCGACGACATCGCCGCCCGGGTGGTCGACAACCTGAACAGCCACGGCCTGGCTTCGCTGATGCTCCATTGCGGTACGGGCATCCTCTCCCAGGGCCGGCGCGCCGCGCCGCTGCGCCTGGGCTCGCTCCTTGGCGCGCAGCGCCTGTATCCGGCCAGCGCCGTGGGCGACATGTTTACCGGCGCGTCGCTGGCCTACGGACTCGCCACCGTCGGCCATACCCTGGACGCCTGGTTCGATGCCAAGACCATCATTCTCTGGGGCATCAACGCTGCGGTCACACGCATCCCTGATGCCCATTACCTGATGGAGGCGCGCTACAACGGCGCGAAGATCTACTGCATCACGCCGGAGTACAACGCCACCGCCAAGCTTTCCACTGACTGGGTGCCGGTGAAGCCGGGCACCGACAGTTTTCTCGCCATGTCGTTGCTGCACGTGCTGTTCCGTGACGACTTCATCGACCGCGATTTCGTGCGTGAGCAGACAGACCTGACGTTCCTGGTACGCACTGACACCGGCGACCTGCTGCGCCACAAGGATTTGCGCGACAAGGGCAAGGACGATGTGTTCTTTTGCTGGGATGAGGCGACCGGATCGGCCCAGCCCATGCCGGGCAGCCAGGGCCACTTCAAGAAATCCCTGCGCCTCGGCAAGCTGCAGCCCGCCCTGGAAGGTGTCTGGGAGGTCAAGGGTCAGGACGCCGCCATGATCCCGGTGACGACCGTGTTCGAGCACGCGCGGCGCGAAGCGCTGAAGTTCCCGCCGCACCAGACGCACGCCACCACCGGCGTGCACCCGACACTGGTGGAACGCATGGCGAAGGATCTCGCGAAATCCGACAAGGCCATCGTCAACATCGGCTTCTCGCTGCACAAGTACGTGTCTGGCACCATGACCTGCTGGGGGGCGGCGCTTGCCTGCGCACTGACCGGTCACGCAGGGGAGCGCGGCGGACTTGACACCGAGAACAACTGGAGCCTGGGCGGCATCGGCCCGCTCTCCAGTCCCAAGCCGGCGCGCTTTGCCTCGGGCTTCTTCAGCGAGTGGATGAACGGCGACATGGCCCGTTCCATGAAGCGCCATTATTCCGACGCCCATCTGAAAGACACGCTCGGCCTCGACAACCAGGAGATCGGCGCACTGACCGGGCGCTACGCCGAGACCAGCAACGCCTGGTTCGGCAAGCCGCGCGCGCTGCTGCTGTTCGCCGACAACATGCTGAGGCGCAACAAATCCGAGGCGCACTACCGCCAGGCCTTCGTCGAGAGCCTGGATCTCTTCGTCGACGTCAACCACCGCATGGACAGCACCGCACTATGGGCGGATTACGTGCTTCCGGCCAAGAGTCAGTACGAGTCGTGGGATCTGCGCGGCGAACTTGGCTATCACCGCTTCTGCAACCTTACCGTGCCGCCGAAAGGCCTCAAGCCCATCGGCGAAACCAAGTCCGAATGGGAAATCTGCCTGCTGCTTTCCAGGGCCATCGCGAAAGCGGCAAAGACGCGCGGCCTCATCGCCATCCCCGACCCCGATTTCCTGGAGACCAAGGCCGACAAGGCAGCGCCGGTGATGCGCGACCTCGTCAATCTGGCCGAGGACTTCACCGACCATGGCAAACTGATGAACGACGAGGATGTGGTGCGCTGGTTGATGCAGAACGTTCCCGCCATTGCGCCATGGACGCCGGAAGATGCCATGAAGCACGGCTACGTCACGCTCAACCGCGAGGCCGGCTTCAACTCGCCGCTCTATGCCAACCGGCCGTTCCATTCCTTCGAACACAACGTCTACCTGCGCCAGCCCTACAAGACGCTCTCGGGCCGGCAGCAGTTCTACGTCGACCATCCCGTGTTCAAGCAATTGGGCTGTGCTACGCCCACGGCCATGCAGCCGCTGCGGCCGAAGAGCTTCCCGCTCGCCTTCTGGACACCGCATACCCGCCACGGCATCCATTCCCAGTGGCGGGCCAACGCGCAGTTGCTCCGCCTGCAGCGCGGCGAACCCTACATCTGGATCAACCCCGGTACGGCGCGCCAACGCGGGCTCGCCGAGGGCGACCCGGTGCGGGTGTTCAACGACGTCGGCGAGTTTTTTGCGCGCGCCAAGCTCATGCCCGCGGTGCCGCCCGGAGCGGTGGTGATGGACCACGCCTGGGAACCCTTCCAGTTCCGCGAGCGGCTCGGTCTCAACAGCGTGGTGGCGGGCATGCTCTCGCCGCTGGAACTGGTGGAAGGCTGGGGGCATCTCAAGTTCAACCCCAACTGGGACGGCAACATGATCGCCTTCGAATCGTCGGTGGAAGTGGAGAAGAGCAAGGAGACTGCAGCATGAGACAGCTCGGCATGGTGATCGACCTCAACAAGTGCATCGGTTGCCAGACCTGCACCCTGGCCTGCAAGTCGCAGTGGACGGACCACGATGGCCGCGAGTTCATGTACTGGAACCATGTGGAAACCAGGCCCGGCAAGGGTTATCCGCGCGACTGGGAGGCGGCGGGGGGCGGCTGGGACGGCGACAGCCTCAAACCCGGGCGGCTGCCGCGCCTGGCCGAGGACTATGGCATCCCCGCCGATTTCAACTTCGAGTCGGCCCTGTTTCATGAGGGCAAACAGCCTCTGCGGCCCCTGGACGCCATGCAGTGGGGGCCGAACTGGGAAGAGGACCAGGGCGCGGGAGAATTCCCCAACGGCTATTTCTTCTACCTGCCTCGCCTGTGCAACCACTGCACCAAACCGGCCTGTCTCGCTGCCTGTCCGCGCCAGGCGATCTACAAACGCGAGGAAGACGGCATCGTGCTGATCGATCAGGAACGCTGCCGGGGGTATCGGTATTGTGTCGCCGCCTGCCCGTACAAGAAGATCTACTTCAACCCTCAGGCGGGCCGCTCGGAGAAATGCATCTTCTGCTACCCGCGCGTGGAGCAGGGCATTCCCCAGGCCTGCGCCTACCAGTGCGTCGGGCGGGCGCGTCACGTGTCGTATCTCGACGACGAGGCGGGCGCCTTGCATCAACTGGTGAGCGTCTGGAAAGTAGCGCTGCCGCTGCATCCCGAATACGGCACCCAGCCCAATGTCTACTACGTGCCGCCGCTGTCGCCGCCCGCCTTCGAGGCCGACGGCAAGCCCAGCGGCAAACCACGCATCCCGGACGACTATCTGCGGCAGTTGTTCGGGCCGGACGTCGACGCGGCGCTCGCCACCCTGCAGCAGGAGATCGACAGGAAATCGCGCGGCGAAAGCTCGCCGCTGATGGACATGCTCATCGCCTACCGCCACGGCGACATGTTCCGCCTCAGCCGCCCGGAGGGGGGGCAGCCATGAGACGGACGCTGGCCTGGCTGCTGTTCCTGCTCGTCGCGCCGGTCTGGGCCACGCCCGGGCCCGACCGATTGATCCAGGTTGGCCAGACCAGCGCCCCGCCGCCGCTCGATCCCGGCGATCCTGCCTGGACGAGCGCGCCGGCCGCGACTGTGCGGCTGTACCCGCAGATCACGGCACCGGGCGGCCCGGGCGGCAGTGTCTTGATGCTGGAGGCGCGCGTGCTCCGCAGCGGCGGCCGGCTGGCTATACGGTTGGCTTGGCCGGACGCCGGCGAGGACGTGGCGGATGCCCGCGCCACCCACCGCTTCGCGGACGCGGCGGCAGTCGAGTTTGCTCCTGCGGGTGACACGCTGCCTTATGTCGGCATGGGCGAGCCCGGCCGGCCGGTCCAGGTCTGGCTCTGGCGAGCCGGCCAGCCGCCGGAGCGCTTGTCCGCCCAGGGATTCGGCTCGCTGGCCGGACAGGCCGGTGCGCCGCCGGAAGCCCAGGCCCGGCGCTCGGCGACGGGTTGGACGCTGGTGCTGCGTGGCAAGACGGATGCACCGGTACCTGCTGCCATCGCCTTCGCCGCCTGGGACGGCGCCGAGGACGGCCGCGCCGGACGCAAGCGGCTGTCCGCCTGGCAGGCGCTCGCGGGTCCGGGCGGCACGATCCCTGCGGCATTGCGTGAGGAGGCGCGCCTCGGCGGCGACCCTGCTCGTGGCGAACGCCTGTATACCGAGCGCGGCTGCGTCGCCTGCCATGCACCGAGCGCCGGCCTGGGCCCCGACCTTGCGCAGGCCGGCGGCATCCACTGGCCCGGCTATCTCCGTCGCTCCATCCGCGAGCCCGCTGCGTTCAGGGTGCCCGGCTACACTTCGATCATGCCCAAGCTGGGCCTGCAGCGGCTGGAAATAGAGGATCTGGCGGCTTACCTGATGACACGGGGACAATAGAAGGCGAACATATCGAGTGAACCTGTTCGCCGTTCGCCGAGGAACACCCATGCGCATTGACATCCGCGTGATCTCCCAGCAACCGCCCGGCGGCCGCTGTATCTTGTATGCCGGCTATGCCGAAGCACCGCTGGAACACATGCTGGATACAGCGGGCTGAGTGTGTCCGTCGGCCACCACAATAAATTTCCAGGAAGAGAAAACATGAAAGAAGGCCTGTCCACCCGCTGTGTCCACGCCGGTGAACCGCACGATCCGCACGGCTCGCCGCACGCCCCGATCTACACCACGACGACGTTCAAATTCCCCTCGACCGCAGCGTTGCTCGACGTAGTGGAAGGGCGCAAGGCGGGAGCGCTCTACACTCGCTACGGACTGAATCCCACGATCCAGGCGCTGGAGGAAAAGCTTGCCGCCGTCGAAGGCGCGGAAGCCGCACTCGCCTTCGCTTCCGGCATGGCAGCGGAGTCCGCGCTGTTCCTTACTCACGGCCGCAAGGGCATCGTCTGCCTGGGCGACGCTTACGGCGGCACGCTGGAACTCCTCGCCAGCCAGTTGCCGCAACTGGGTATCCCCGCCTATCTTCTGCTGGGCAGCGAGCTCGACCGCCTGCCGGCAATTCTCCGGCAAGGCGTGGGCATGGTGTTCTTCGAGACGCCGACCAACCCAACCCTGGAACTGTTCGATGTCGCCGAGATTGCCGATCTCGCCCACCCCCACGGCGCGCTCGTCACGGTGGACAACACCTTCGCTTCACCCGTGAACCAGAATCCACTGGCGCTGGGCGCCGACTTCGTGGTGCACAGCGCCACCAAATACCTGGGCGGCCATTCCGATCTCACTGCCGGCGCCCTGATGGGCAGCAAGAATCTCGTCATGCCGGTGTGTGGCTGGCGCAAGAATCTGGGCCAGACCATCGCTCCGGAAATCGCCGCCCAACTTGCACGCAGCCTGCGCACACTGACCGTGCGGGTGGAACGCCAGAACGAAACCGCGATGAAGATCGCCCGGGCCATGCAGGCGCATGCCGGGGTGGCACGCGTGCTGTACCCCGGTCTGCCGGATTTCCCGGGCCATGATCTGGCCAGGCGCCAGATGAAGGGCTACGGCGGCATGCTCACGATTGAAGTCAGGGGTGACGGCGCGGTGGCAAGCCGGGTGGCGGATGCGCTCAAACTGTTTGCGCTGGCGCCCTCGCTGGGCGGCGTGGAGAGCCTGGTCACGCAACCCTGCACCACCACGCATCACGGCCTGACGCCAGAAGAACGCGCGCGGCGCGGCATCACCGACGCCATGCTGCGCCTCTCGGTCGGACTGGAGGATGCGGACGATCTGATCGCCGACCTCGAACAGGCGCTCGCATGAACGAGCCCATCTACCTCGACTGCCACGCCAGCACGCCGGTCGATCGCGCGTACTGGAAGCCATTTGGAAGCCCCGGCTATTTTTACCTGCATGCGCACCAGAAAGGCCTTGACTACCCGGCCCCTCACTGATGCGCGCTCACCCGGTATTCAGAAATCGTAGCGCAGCTCCGAGTACACCCGGTCCTGCTGATCGTATTGGCCAAACAAACCGGTAGGCGGACCGCCGAACACGTCAACCCCCATATTCAGCTTCCAGTTGGGCTGGAATTTCCAGGTCAGCTTGGGACGCAGCATCCAGTCGCTCCGATTCAGGCTGTGGATCAGGAGCGCCTCGGCTTCCCAGTCATGCGGCAGTTTGTGATTCACCAGTAACGAAACCCCGCTTTCGTATTGATCGAACAGCGTGTTGGGGGCGTGGTCGAAAAAGATGCGCTGGAACAGTTGCGTATTCACCCGGGTGTCGGGGCCTGGGTTGAAGTCCAGACCGGCCACCCAGTCCAGCGTATTCTGTCGGACCAGACCGTCGCCGGGCGAAAGATCCGTCACATTGAACCGGCGTCCATCCGTATAAACGGCCTCCGCCTTGAGGACAAAAGACTGAAAGTCCTTGGCCACGGTAGCGCCGGCCTGCCAGATGCGGTCGTGACGCGGATAGAATACCTGCGGGTTGCTGACGTCCCGATAGAAGGTGGCCTGACTGTCCATGCTGCTGTACCAGAAGCCGGACACGTCCCAGCCGTGGCTCAATTGAGAAAGCCGCACCCCATAATTGCCATGGTCGAATCCATTGCCCGGCTTTTTCTCGCCCATGATCAATGGCACGCCGGCCGGAGACACGGGATAGGGATAGAAATCAGACCCTGAACCCGCCTGACCCATCTGGAACGGCCGCCCGATTTCGTCGTAACTGGGGACAGGGATCCAGATCAATTCGGCATGAAAGTCGTCCTTGAAATACTCGGTCCGCGCCGCCCACTGGGGCACGCGAAGCATCTGGAAGTCGGACAGGATGAATTCCCTCAGATCCTTGGCCGACACCACATCGGCAAAGAACAGGCCGACCATTTCCCCCCAGACGATCTGTTGCCGCCCGACCCGCCAATCCAGGCTGCCGGTCGAGAAGTCGAGATAGGTTTCCCCGAAGCGGAATTTCGTCCGCTGATCATGGCGCACGGAATCGGCGTAGAAATCAGTCAGGTCGTAAACCGCGTTGTATTCGGCGCGGCCCGAAAGCTTCCATTTGACGCCATTGCCCAGGCGGCCCTGCGTGCCCAGTTCGAGCCGCCCCAACACATCGGACCAATGATCGGGATCGGAATAGGCATAAGCCAGCCGGGTCTGGAAGAATCCCCGGATCGGGAGTCCGTCCTGAGTCTTGACGGGCGGAGACGCCTGTTCCGGATTGAACAGCGCGTCTTTCGATGCCGGTGCCGGTTTTTCCGCCAGGCCGGAATCGCTTCCAGTGCCGAACAAATCATCCTTCGACGCCGGCTGCGCGGATTCGGTCCTGACTACGGGCGCTGCATCGGCGCCCGCTGGCTCCGTACCGAAAAGATCATCCTTCGAAAGAGGCGCGTCGTCATGGCTGGCGGCCAGCACATCATGTCCTTCCCCGTTCGCCGGGTAGGGGATTTTATCCGCCGCCGCCGTGGCCGCCGCCATCATTCCCATTCCGGCCAGCATGATTGTCCATGTCGCCCGTTTCCACTTTGCTCTCATGCGTCTCTCCCCCGTCTCCATTGTTCCTGTTATCCGGCTTCACGGTTTTCCATTTCTCGTCCACCTTCAAACCGAGCGAGGAAATCCGGCCGTCCTCGATACGGATGAGCCGGTCAGCCATCGCCATGACACGTCGGTCATGTGTGGAGAAAATGAACGTCGTACCATAATGCCGATTGATGTCCTTCATCAGACCCAGAATGCTCTCGCCTGTTTTCCTATCCAGGTTGGCGGTGGGCTCGTCCGCCAGGACAATGCGCGGCTTGATCGCCAGGGCACGCGCGATCGCCACCCTTTGCCGCTGCCCGCCGCTCAATTGATTCGGCTTGTGGTCGGCAAATCGCTCCAGACCCACTACACCCAGAAATTTTTTTACCCGTTGTTGCCGTTTCTCACGGCTGAGCTCGGGAAGGTTCAGGAGGGGATACTCGACGTTCTCGGCAGCGGTCAGTACCGGAAAGAGGTTGAAGCTCTGGAAGATGAATCCGGTTGTGCGCGCGCGCAGATCGGCAAGCGCGTCGGCCGATCGGCCCGTGACATCGACGTCGTCAATCAATATTTTTCCGCTTGTCGGCGTGTCAATGCAGCCAATGATATTCAGCAGGGTGGTTTTTCCGCTGCCTGACGGCCCTGCGATGGCAAGGAACACCCCCTCATCGAAAGACAGGGTAATATCGTGGAGCGCCACCACGGTCTGATTACCCAGCTGATATTGCTTGGTGACCCCTTCAACCCGCACAAGACTCATGACCCAACTCCCCCAAGGAGGCAAGACAACGGAAGGATCAGCGACATGTTCTCCCTTTCTTTTTTACGTAGCAGCCTGGCAGTGGGCCCCGTCGTCCTGGCCCTTGCACTTCTACCTGCTTTGACGCGTGCTCAAACGCCACCGCAAGACGATGAAATCGCACGCAGCATCCTTGAGAAATCGGATGAAATCCGCTTTCCGAAAGAAGGCTTCCAGGTCGATATCAATATTGCCAGCTCGGCGCCCGGGCGCGAGCCCGAGCTCAGAAAGTACCGTGTCCTGTCCAAGAGCAATGAAAATACCCTGGTCATGATACTTGAACCCGCTTCCGAGCGGGGCCAGATCATGCTCATGAAAGGGCGTGATCTGTGGGTGTTCATGCCCGGTATTTCGCAACCCATTCGCCTGGGGCTGGCGCAACGATTGACCGGAGAAGTGGCGAACGGCGACCTGGCACGTTCCAATTTCTCGGGCGATTACACGCCATCGCGATTGCGGATCGACAAGATCAACGGCGAGGATTACCAGGTGCTTGAATTGCTCGCCGTCGATCGTGGCGTGACCTATCATCGCGTGCTGTTGTGGGTCAACCCGTCCAATTTCCGCCCGCTCAAGGCCGAGTTCTATTCCTTGTCCAATCGTCTGATGAAAACATGCAGCTACGAGAATTTTGCGGACGTGGTCGGCAAGCGGCGCCCCACCCGACTGGTCATGGAAGACGCGCTGAGACCCGGAGAAAAATCGGTACTGGATTACGGCCAGATGAAACTACGCGATCTGCCTGACAAGGTATTTTCCAAGGACTATTTGAAGAAACTTCAGTAAACGGTCCTGCCGCACGCGGGGTGCCACCGGATTCGGATCGTGCGTTCCATGTCCAGCCCCCGCATAGGCCGGCCGCGGCCACGATCCGCCAGCCATGGGCGAACAAGCAGGCTCGCCCGTCGCCGTCACGGCACCGTGACTTTCAATGCGCCGAATTCGTCATTGAATAAACCCACCTCGTCGCCCGACGCAAACTGCCAGCCTTCCAGATGGCCGAAGTCGACGCGCGACCGGGGTTCCAGATCGAGGTTGAAACGGCGCGCCGTCGACAGCGTGGGGTTGCGCACGGCGAGGATCACGGTGAGATGACGATCGCTGGTATTCTCGATTTCAGCCACCAGGCCCTTGCCAAGTATCGACGAACGAAAGCCGATCACGACCGGCAGGGCCGGCTTGACTGCAACGGTCGTCCGGGCGGCGGTGTCGGCTTCCTTGTAGGACAGCTGCGCTTTCAACTGCTCGATTTCCCGCAGGCTCTCGGTCAGCTGGTTGCGTGTCTCGATCAGATAGCGTTCGCTCTGCTGGCGCGTCTCGACTTCTTTCGACAGCCGCCGTTTGACATCGCCAAGATCGACGTTGAGCATGAAGGCATACAGCGCCAGACCGCACACCAGCAACAGCAGCACGACATTCACGCCGACCGACACCCACAGCATGCGGCGTTTCGGCTGAACGGCCACGGATGTGCCCACGCCCTCGCCCATGTTCAGCCGGTGTTGCGCATCCCGGAAGCGATGGCATTGATCGAGCGCATTAGCGGCGGCAGCCACGATTCCTGTTCCGCATCCCGCAAGTTCCCGGAACGATAGCGCTTCAGCATGCGGACCTGGATGTGGTTGATGGGGTCGATATAGGCGCGACGGCGGGAAAGCGACAGCGCAAGAGACGGGTTGTCTTCCAGCAGGACATTGATCTGCGCCGCCTGCATGACGCCTGTCACCGTCAGCGCATACTCGCCTTCGATCGCGCGGTAGATCGTCATGGTATTGGGGTGATCGCACAGACGCGCGTATTCCTCGGAAATCTCCATGTCGGCCTTGGTCAGCGACATCTGCACGTTGGACAGCAGGCTGCGGAAGAACGGCCAGTCGCGGTGCATGCGCCGCAGATGATCGAGCCCTGCCGGATCACTCTCGATGAACTTCTTCAACGCAGTCCCGATGCCATACCAGGCAGGCAAGGTATGACGCGACTGGCCCCAGCCGAATACCCAGGGAATGGCGCGAATCGACCCGAGCGAGCGATCGGCTTTTTGGCGGTGCGACGGACGGCTGCCCATGTTGAGCAGGCCGATTTCGGTCACAGGCGTGGTCTCGTAGAAATAATCGATGAAGCCGGACATGCCGATCAGCGCACGGTAGGCCTTCTCGCCCTCCGCCGCGATTTCGCTCATCCAGTCGAGGTATTCCTGCGGGTAGCGCACATCGCTTTGCGCCAGCGCCGTGGCGCTGGCCTTGAGCAGACCGGTCGCCCCCATGCTGATTTCGTAGCTGGCCGTTTCCGGATTGCTGTATTTGTAATACAGCATCTCGCCCTGTTCGGTGAACTTGATTTCGCCGTTCACGGTACCCGGCGGCTGCGACAGGATCGCCTCGTGGGTCGGTCCGCCGCCGCGACCCACCGTTCCGCCACGGCCGTGGAAGAGGCGGCATTCGACGCCGAACTGCCGGGTCAGCGCGATGATGGAAAGCTGCGCCCGGTAAAGACTCCAGTTCGATGCCAGGATACCGCCGTCCTTGCAGGAATCCGAGTAACCCAGCATGACTTCCTGGTGGTTGCCATTGGCCGCCACCAGTGCGCGATACACCTTGTTCGACAGCAACTGGTCGAGAATGCCCTCGCTGCGCTGCAGATCATCCACCGTCTCGAACAGGGGCGCGATCTGGATGCGGCAGAACCAGTCCCTGCCATTGTGGCCGCAGAGACCGACCAGGCGTGCCAGCAGCAGGACTTCCATCACGTGAGAGGCGCTGTGCGTCATCGAGATCACATAGGTGCCGAAGACTTCATCGCCCACTTCGGCCTGCAGCTTGGCCATCCGCCGGAATACCGCGAGCGTCTCGCGCGCCTCGTCGTCCATTGCGTCGTGGTTGATCTCGACCAGATCGATATGGCCGATCCAGGCGGCCAGCCGTTGCAGGCGGCCGGCTTCGTCCGCTGTCTGGTAGTCGAAATCGGGATCGATCTGCCGCAGCACGGCCATGACCGTGCGCGTGTGAACGGTCGATTCCTGACGGACGTCGAGTTGCAGCAGGTGAAAGCCGAAACTCTCGACCAGCCGGATCAGCGCCTGCAGGTCCTGCATGGCGACGATGCGGTCGCCATGGCTGATCAGCGAATCGCGCACCAGGTAGAGATCTTCGAGAAATGCCGCGGCATTGGCGTAGGCCAGATGCGACATGAAGCTCGGTACATCGGCCAGGCACTGGTGGACGTAGGACAGGTTGGCGTCCAGCCGTGCCAGCATGATCGCCGCCATGCGGCGGTAAGGTTCGCGACTGTAGATCTGTACCGCGGTGCCGCGGAATACCTGCTCGCCGAACTCGGCCTCATATTCGCCCAGCCGTTCCGTGAACGCGGCCGATGGCGTGCACCAGCCGCTGCTGTGAGTGAGCGTCTGCCGCAATTCGAACACGCGCGCCCGGTATTCGCCGAGCGCCGCCTTCATCTGTGTATGCACCGTCCACTCGGTGACGTCTGCCGTCACGAACGGATTGCCGTCCCGGTCGCCGCCGATCCACGAACCGAAGCGGATGAAGCTCGGCACGCTGATCGAGGCCCGCCCGTCGGCATTCACGCCGTAATGCTTGCGCAACGCTTTCTCGAAATGGTGATACGCCCGGGGCACCGCATCGAACAGGCTCTGCCGAACGTAATACAGGCCATTGCGTACTTCGTCGCGCACTTCGAGCTTGGCGGTGCGCAATTCGTCGGTACGCCACATCACCTGGATTTCCGCGGCCAGTTGCGATTCCAGTTCACGCCGGTCGTGCATGCCCAGGGAAGGGCTGTAGAGCTGGTCGCAGATCAGGAACACCCGGCGCATGCCCTCCATGACTGCCCGGCGGCGCGCCTCGGTCGGATGGGCGGTGAACACCGGCGCATAATGCAGGCGGTTGACCATGTCCTGTAGCGTATCCGCCGATAATCCCTGAGCCTTGAGCGCGGCCAGCGTATGATCGAACGAGCCTTCCCACAGCGCCATGCCTTGCGATAACAGGGCGCGGCGATTGCGGTAAGCGAAGCCTTCCTCCGCCACGTTGACCAGTTTGAAATAACTGGAGAAGGCGCGCACCACCAATTCGACCTTGGCGGCCGGCATGGCGTCGATCATGGTCATCAGCTCGGTGCGGCGTTGCTGGTCTTCCTGCTGATGCAGTTCGGCAAAACCGCGGCGCAGGATTTCCACCGCCTCGAACACGTCTTCACCGGCGAACTGCAGCAGTACCTGCCCGAGCAGGGTGCCGAGCAGTTTGACCTGCGCGCGCAGGTGATCGTCCGTCAGGAGATTTTCGGGTGCATTCATGGCAGGAAATTAATGCCCGACACAGCGGGATTGAACACGACAAAGCCCGCCATTTTCGCATAGTCGGCGCGCATCACCCAACCGTGCGGCGTGCATTGCGGAACATGCGCAGCCACGGGCCGGCGCCAGCCATGTCGTCCGGCCGCCACGACAGCTGCGCGGCGCGGCACACGCGTTCCGGATGCGGCATCAGAATGGTGAAGCGGCCATCGCCCGTCGTGAAGCCCGTCAGCCCCCCGGCCGAGCCATTCGGATTGAGCGGATAGATCTCCGTCGGGGCGCCGCGGTGATCGACGTAGCGCAGCGTCGCCACGGCCTGTGCCGCATGGGCCGCTTCGCGGAAAACAACCTGCCCTTCGCCGTGCGACACCACGATCGGCATCGTCGAGCCGGCCATGTCGGCAAAAAAGAGCGACGGCGACGCCAGCACCTCGACCTGCGCGAAACGTGCCTCGAACTGTTCCGATACGTTCCGCTCGAAACGTGGCCAGGCGGCCGCGCCAGGAATCAGGTCGTGCAGCTGGCTCATCATCTGGCAGCCATTGCACACCCCCAGTGCGAACGTGTCGGAACGTTCGAAGAATGCCGAAAACGCATCCCTGGCGCGCGGATTGAACAGGATGGACTTGGCCCAGCCTCCCCCGGCGCCCAGTACGTCGCCGTAACTGAAGCCGCCGCAGGCCACCATCCCGCTGAAATGACCCAGGCTCGTGCGGCCGGACAGGATATCGCTCATGTGCACGTCGACGGCAGCGAACCCCGCGGCGTCGAATGCCGCGGCCATCTCGACCTGGCCATTGACCCCCTGTTCGCGCAGCACGGCCACCTGGGGACGCTTGCCGCTGCGGATGAAAGGCGCGGCAATGTCGTCGTTCATATCGAAGCCTGGCGCATAGTGCAGGCCCGGATCGGTCGCGTCGGCGTGGCGGGCGAACTCCTGTTCCGCGCAGGCGGGGTTGTCCCGCAGTTTCGCCATTTCGTAGCTGGTGCGCGCCCAGGCACGTTGCAGATCGACACGCGCCTCGTCCAGCACCACCCTGCCCTCGCGCAGCACCCGCACACGGTCCAGCGCATTGATCTGGCCGACGACATAAAACTCGCTGCGCAGGCCGGCGTCGATGAAGGCCTGCATCACCGCCTGCATATCGGCGCGGCGGATCTGCAGCACGGCGCCGGCTTCCTCGCTGAACAGCACATTGAAAATACGCGGCGAATAGCCCGACTCGCCCAGTGCTTCCGGTTCCGGGCGGCCCTCGTCCTCGACTTCATGGCGAATCTGGTCGAGACACAGTTCGTCCACGTCGAGATCGAGCCCGCAATGTCCGGCGAACGCCATTTCGGCGAGGGCCACGAACAGCCCGCCGTCGGAGCAATCGTGATAGGCCAGCAGCTTGCCGGCTGCCGCAAGCGTTTGAATCGTGTCGAAGAATGCCGCAAGCACGGCTGCCTGCGGGGCGTCCGGACAGCGGTCGCCCACCTGCTTGTAGGCCTGCGCGAAGCTCGATCCGCCGAGGCGGTTCTTGCCCAGGCCCAGATCGATCAGTACCAGATCGGACTCGCCGGCATCGCGGCGCAGTTGCGGCGTGAGATGCGCGGTCGCATCGGGGGTGGTGGCGAACGCCGAGATCACCAGCGATACCGGCGACGTCACCGCTTTCTTCTCGCCGTCGGCTTGCCATACCGTCTTCATGCTCATCGAATCCTTGCCGACCGGGATGGAAATCCCCAGCGCCTGGCAATAATCCGAAACCGCCGCCACCGTATCGAACAGCGCGGCATCCTCGCCCGGATGGCCGGCCGGCGCCATCCAGTTGGCCGACAGCTTCACGCTGCCAAGGCCCTCGACGCGCGCGGCGGCCAGATTGGTGATCGCCTCGGCGACCGCCATGCGCCCCGACGCGGGCGCATCGATCAGCGCCAGCGGCGCTTTCTCGCCGATGGAAAACGCCTCGCCCAGCGTGGTCCGGTAGCCCGCCAGCGTGATCGCGCAATCGGCGACGGGAACCTGCCACGGCCCCACGCACTGGTCGCGCGCGGTGAGGCCGCCGACGCTGCGGTCGCCGATGGAAATCAGGAACATCTTCGACGCCACCCCGGGCATCGCCAGCACCCGGTAGACCGCGTCCTTCAGATCGATGCCGTCGAGCACCAGCGGCGCCGGTGCGGCAGCCTGGTGCGCGACGTCGCGCGTCATCTTCGGCGGCTTGCCAAGGATCACATCCAGGCTCACGTCCACCGGCGCATTCTGGAAATGGCTGTCGGTCACCAGCAGGTGGTGGTCTTCGGTGGCTTCGCCCAGCACTGCAAACGGGCAGCGCTCGCGCTCGCACATCGCGCGGAATTCGTCGAGGCGATCAGGCGGAATCGCCAGCACGTAGCGTTCCTGCGCCTCGTTGCACCAGATCTCGCGCGGCGACATGCCGGATTCCTCCGACGGCGCGGCGCGCAGTTCGAAGCGGCCGCCGCGGCCGCCGCCGTGCACCAGTTCGGGCAGCGCGTTGGAGAGGCCGCCGGCGCCGACGTCGTGGATCGACAGGATCGGGTTCCTGTCGCCGAGCTGCCAGCAGCGGTCGATCACTTCCTGCGCGCGCCGTTCCATCTCGGGGTTGCCGCGCTGCACCGAGTCGAAGTCGAGGTCGGCGGCGTTGGCGCCGGTGTCCATCGACGAGGCGGCGCCGCCGCCGAGGCCGATCAGCATGCCGGGGCCGCCCAGTTGGATCAGCAGCGTGCCGACCGGCAGCATTTTCTTCTCGACGTGGTCGGCGCGGATGCTGCCGACGCCGCCCGCCAGCATGATGGGCTTGTGGTAGCCGCGCCGCTGCCTGGCCACGGTCTCTTCGAAGGTGCGGAAATAGCCCGCCAGGTTGGGGCGGCCGAATTCGTTGTTGAACGCCGCCGCGCCGATCGGGCCTTCGAGCATGATCGCGAGCGGGGTGACGATGCGCTCGGGCTTGCCGTAGGCGCCGGCTTCCCACGGCTGCTCGAAGCCGGGAATGTTGAGGTTGGAAACCGAAAATCCGCACAGGCCGGCCTTGGGCTTGGAGCCGATGCCGGTCGCGCCCTCGTCGCGGATCTCGCCGCCGCTGCCGGTGGCCGCGCCGGGGAAGGGCGAGATCGCGGTCGGATGGTTGTGCGTTTCCACCTTCATCAGCACGTGGGTGAGTTCGCTGCTGTAGGCGTAGCTGCCGTCGGCGCGCGGGTAGAAGCGATCGATCTGCGCCCCCTCGATCACCGACGAGTTGTCGGAATACGCCACCACCGTGCCCGCGGGATGCGCTGCGTGGGTGTCGCGGATCATGCCGAACAGCGACTTCGCCTGCGCCGCGCCGTCGATCACCCACGCGGCGTTGAAGATCTTGTGGCGGCAGTGCTCGGAGTTGGCCTGCGCGAACATCATCAGCTCGACGTCGGTGGGGTTGCGCCCGATGCGGGTGAAGTTGTCGACCAGGTATTCGACTTCGTCTTCCGACAGCGCCAGGCCGAGATCGCGGTTGGCGGCCTCCAGCGCGGCACGGCCGCCCGCCATCACATCGATGGCGGTCAGTTCGCGCGGCGGCACGTGCTGGAACAGCACCTGCGCGGCTTCCAGCGAATCCATCACGGCTTCCGTCATGCGGTCGTGCAGCAGCGGCAGTAGCGCCGTCAGCGCCTGCCCCGAAAGCGCACCGCCCTGCGGATCGCACAGGCGGTAGGCCACCCCGCGCTCGATGCGGCGCAGCTGGGCCAGGCCGCTGTTCCTGAGGATATCCGTCGCCTTCGACGACCACGGCGAAATCGTGCCCGGACGCGGCGTGACCAGCAACTGCACGTCGTTCGCCGTCGGGCTGTCGGCGGGGGTGCCGTAATCCAGCGTTTTGTCGAGCTGCCGCGCGGCAGCCGCGTCCAGTTCGGCGTCCAGCTCCAGGAAATGCCAATGGCGCGCCGCCAACTCGCCTAGCGCGATGCCTAGCCGGGCAGCCTCCTGGCGGATTTTATCGATGCGGAAAGACGACAGCGCAGCACTGCCGGGGAGCGATACGATGGAAGACATGAGCGCCTTTGCAAACAGGGCAAAGGCGCTATTTTAGCCGATTGGAGCGCTTGACCGGACGGGCCTAGCGGCGAATCCGGCTCTGCTTCTGCCAGGCTTCGAGGCAGTCGAGCCCGCAAAAATGGTGGACGTAGTCCTGCGCATCCGTCAGTTTGGCCGCATCGGCGGGGACTTCCTTCAAACAGACTTCGCAGTTGAAAACCGTACAACTGTTTTCATCGGGGCATTGCGCCACCAAAGCGCCGGCAGGGGTGCGATGACGAGTATCCATGCGCATTCCAGAAAGTTTTGCAACACCTTGCAGTATAAGCCGTTGCGGGCATCCCGCAAGCCGGCCGGACGGGTCCGCGCGGGTCAGTAGCCGGCCTCGCGGATTGCCTGCTTGATCAGCTGGTAATCCGCCTGCTTGTCGATCACGAATCCCGTCACCTTGCTGTGGATGGTTTTTTGCAGGGACTGGATGACTTCCGGACTGAGCGCGGCGGCAGCGCTCCCCAGCTTGTCCTGCTCGGCCGCGGAGAAGCGATTGCTCGCCATCAGGGTGAAATCCGGGGTTGCGGGCAAGGCATACCAGGTCTCGAACTCGCCCCTGGCGACCAGTTCGTCGGCCAGCTTGCTGCGCAGGCTGCCGGCCTGGGCAAAATCACGCTGCATCGCCAGCACCACCTCCTCCTGGGTTTTCAGGTTGAGGATCTGGGCTGCATCCTGCCTGTTGCGCCTGAGCGTGTGGCGCGCCATCACGTCGAGCCAGGATTCCTTTTCGGTGAGCGCCACCGTCGTCACCGCGGCACCCTTGCGGCGCACCAGAACGCCCGTGGCCTGGTCGCGCACCCGCGCCACCGGCGAGTAGCGGTGGTCCAGCGCGGCCACCGCCACCGACGGCGGCACAAGATACATGTCCAGCCGGCCGCCCTCCATGGAGCGCGCAATGCTTTTGATGCTGCGGAACAGGGTAAGCCCCGGTTTCGCGCCCATGGCCGCGCCGAGAGCCTGGGCAAAAGGCATCGCCCAGGCGCGGAAATCCCCCATGAGCACGTCCGCCTTGCCGGTGCCCGGGTATATGCCCAGGTTCAGCTCCGTCCTGGCTGCATGCGCCGCCAGCGGCAGCACGGGAAGCAGCGCCAGAGCGGCCAGAAAGTGTCGTCGTTGCATCTTCATTCTCCATTTTCCGGGCTGGGCGCGCGGCAAACCATCAACGGCATTGCGGAAGCTTCGCTGGATACCAGGCGACGTAGTCATTTTCGACCAGTCCGGCGTGCCGCCAGGGGAACGCTGCACGCAATCGCGCCGCCGCCGGGATTAAGATGTCCGCTGCGTCCCGACTTGATTCCCCTGTCCGCCCATGCCGACCGCTCCCGCTTCCCTCGTTTCTCCGCCGCTGTTCACCGCCGCCGACATCCGCATCGTCGACCGGCGCTGGGCGGACAGCCGCCCCGAAACCTCGTTGATGGAAAGGGCCGGCGCCGCGGCCGCCGAACTGGCGGGCGCACTGGCCCGCGAATCGGGCGAGCCGATACTGCTGCTGGCCGGCCCCGGCAACAACGGCGGCGACGCCCTGGTCGCCGCGCGGCACCTGATGGCGCAGGGTTTCCGCGTGCTCGTCGCCAGCCGCGCCGACCCCGCGCGCCTGCCGCCGGATGCTGCGCGCGCCTGGGCCGCCTGGCGCGAAAGCGGCGGTGCGATCCTGGCGGGCATCCCGCCGTCGCAGCGCTTCAGCCTGGTCGTCGACGGCCTGTACGGCGTCGGCCTGCAGCGCGAGGTCGCGGGCGAGGACGCGCGCTGGATCGCGCAGGCGAACCGGCTCGACAGCCCGCGCCTGGCGCTCGACGTGCCGAGCGGGCTGGACAGCGACCGCGGCTGCGTGCGCGGCTGCGCGTTCGCCGCCGACCACACGCTGACCTTCCTCGGCCTCAAGCCGGGCCTCCTCACCGCGGACGGCCCCGACCACGCCGGCGAATTGCATCTCGACATGCTCGGCGTCGAACCGGCCGTCCTGCCCGCCGTGCCGGGGACCGCGCTGACGCAGCTGGAAGCGCGCCACCGCCTGCCGCCACGCAGGCGCAACAGCCACAAGGGCGCCTACGGCCATGTCGGCATCGTCGGCGGCGCCCGCGGCATGGTCGGCGCGTGTCTCATCGCCGGGCGCGCGGCGCTCGCGCAGGGCACCGGCAGCGTCACCCTGGGGGTGCTGGACGAGCGCATCGTGGTCGATTACGGCGAGCCGCGGCTGATGTTCGCCGCCCCGGAGAATCTGCTGGAGGCGAGCCCGAGCGTGCTGGCGATCGGTCCCGGGCTGGGTCAGGGCACGCGTGCGCATGCGCTGCTGGAAGTCGCGCTGGGGGCGCCCTGCCCGCTGGTGCTGGATGCCGATGCGCTGAACCTGCTGGCCGACGATGCGGCCTTGGCGGACCGGGCGGCACAGCGCACCGCGCCCACCCTGCTCACCCCGCATCCCGGCGAAGCCGCGCGCCTGCTCAGCGTATCCAGCGGCGACATCCAGGCGGACCGGGTCGGGGCGGCGCAACGGCTGTGCGCGCAATTCCACGCGCACGTCGTGCTAAAAGGGGCGGGCAGCGTGATCGCCCACCCCGGCGGCCGTTATGCCATCAACACCAGCGGCGGGCCGTGGCTGGCGCAGGCGGGCTCGGGCGACCGCCTGACCGGGATGGTCGCCGCGCTGCTGGGCCAGGGAATGGATGCAGGGGATGCGCTGGAAGCCGCCGCCTGGCTGCACGGCGGCGTTGCGGCGCGCTGATCAGCAGACGCGGTTTTTCAGATAGGCGGCGAAGTCCTCGCTGACTTCGCTGTGGCGCAGCGCGTATTCCACCGTCGCCTGCAGGTAGCCGAGCTTGCTGCCGCAGTCGTAGCGCACGCCGTCGTAGGCGTAGGCCAGCACCTGCTGTTCCTTCAAAAGCGCGGCAATGGCGTCGGTGAGCTGCAGTTCGCCGCCGGCGCCCGGCTTGAGATGCTGGATGTGGTGAAAGATGCGCGGGGTCAGGATGTAGCGGCCGACCACGCCGAGGGTCGACGGCGCCTCTTCGGGCCTGGGCTTCTCGACGATGGCGTTGACGCGCGACACGCGCTCGGCCATCGGGCTGGCATCGACGATGCCATAGGACGCGGTGTCCTCCGGCGCCACCTGCTGCACGCCGAGCACCGAGCACTGGTAGTAGTTGTACTGGTCGACCATCTGCCGCATCACCGGCGGCGTGCCGTCGAGCAGGTCGTCGGCGAGGATGACGGCGAAGGGCTCGTTGCCGACCACCGGCTGCGCGCACAGCACGGCGTGGCCGAGGCCGAGCGCCTCGGCCTGGCGGATGTAGATGAAGTTGACGCCGGCCGGGCGGATCGACTGCACCAGTTCCAGCACGCGCTTCTTGCCGCGCGCCTCCAGCTCGGTCTCCAGTTCGTAGGCCTTGTCGAAGTGGTCCTCGACGGTGCGCTTGGTGCGGCTGCTGATGAAGATGATGTCGGTGATGCCGGCGTCCATCGCCTCCTCGACCGCATACTGGATCAGCGGCTTGTCGACGATGGGCAGCATTTCCTTGGGGCTGGCCTTGGTGGCGGGCAGAAAACGGGTGCCCAGGCCGGCCACCGGAAATACGGCTTTTTTTACTTTTTGCATGTCGCTTCCCTGTCTGTCCTTTGGTTCAAAAGTCTAAAACGTGCTGCTCGTTATTGTTGTCCGCTGCCAGCAAGGCCAGCAGCCCGGCCTCGTCGAGAATGGCCACGCCGAGTTCCTGCGCCTTCGCCAGCTTGCTGCCGGCCTCAAGGCCTGCCACCACGTAGTCGGTTTTCTTCGACACCGCCCCCGCCACCTTGCCGCCTGCCGCCTCGATCTTTTCCTTGGCGGCATCGCGCGTCAGCGTCGGCAGCGTGCCGGTCAGCACCAGCGTCTTGCCGGCAAGCTTGCCTGTCGATTGTTGCATGCCCGTGGACTCCGGCCAGTGCACGCCTGCGGCGCGCAATTGGCTGACCACATCCAGGTTATGCGGTTCGGCAAAAAACTGGATGATCGACTGCGCCACGATCGGCCCGATGTCGCGCACCATCAGCAAATCGGCCTCGCTCGCGGCAATCAGCCGGTCCAGCGAGCCGAAATGCCGCGCCAGATCCTTGGCGGTGGTTTCCCCGACATTACGGATGCCCAGCGCGAAAATGAAGCGCGCCAGCGTGGTGGCCTTGCTGGCCTCGATCGCCGCGACGAGGTTGGCCGCCGATTTCTCGGCCATGCGGTCGAGCCCGGCGAGCGTGCCCAGCGTCAGGCCGTAGACGTCGGCAGGCGTACGCACCAGGCCGCGCTCGACCAGTTGGTCGACCAGCTTGTCGCCCAGCCCGTCGACATCCATCGCGCGGCGGCCGGCAAAATGCAGCAGCGCCTGCTTGCGCTGCGCCGGACAATACAGACCGCCGGTGCAGCGTACCGCCGCCTCGCCTTCCAGCCGCACCGCGTGCGAGCCGCATTCGGGACAGACGGGGTAGCTTTGCAGAATGCTGAAACGCGGCGGTTCGGGCTGGGGCCGCCGCTCGACCACCGTCGCGACGACTTCGGGAATGACGTCGCCGGCACGCCGCACGATCACGGTATCGCCGACGCGCACATCCTTGCGGTCGATTTCATCCTGGTTGTGCAGGGTGGCGTTGGTCACCGTCACGCCGCCGACGAACACCGGGGCGAGCCGCGCCACCGGCGTCAGCGCGCCGGTGCGGCCGACCTGCACCTCGATGCCGAGCACCGTGGTCAACTGTTCCTGCGCCGGGAATTTGTGCGCCACCGCCCAGCGCGGCTCGCGCGTGACAAAACCCAGCTCGCGTTGCAGGTCCAGGCGGTTGACCTTGTACACCACGCCGTCGATGTCGAACGGCAGGCTGTCGCGGCGGGCGGCGACGTCGTCGTGGAAGGCGATCAGTGCCGCCGCGCCCAGTCCGGCGATGCGCTCGCCGCACACCGGCACGCCCAGTTCAGCCAGTGCGTCGAGCGTGGCGCTGTGGGTGGGCGGCAGCGGCCAGCCCTGCACCTCGCCCAATCCATAGGCAAAAAACGACAGCGGCCGCTGCGCGGCCATTGCCGGATCGAGCTGGCGAATGCTGCCCGCCGCGCCATTGCGCGGATTGACCAGAGTAGGCTTGCCGGCCTCCCGCTGCTTCGCGTTGTAGCGCTCGAAGTCGTCGCGCCGCATGAACGCCTCGCCGCGCACTTCCAGCACGGCGGGCGGCGCGGCGGCATTCAGGCGCAGCGGGATGGCATGCACCGTGAGGATGTTCTGGGTGACGTCCTCGCCGGTTTCGCCGTCGCCGCGGGTGGCGGCCTGCACCAGCACGCCGCTCTCGTAGCGCAGGTTGATGGCGAGGCCGTCGAACTTCAGTTCGGCCGCGTATTCGACCGGCGGATCGTTTTCGTCCAGCCCCAGTTCGCGCCGCACCCGCGCGTCGAAAGCCTGCGCGCCGCTCGCTTCGGTATCGGTCTCGGTGCGGATCGACAGCATCGCCACGGCATGGCGCACCGGCGCGAAGCCATCCAGCGGCTTGCCGCCTACGCGCCGGGTCGGCGAATCGGGGGTGGCGAGTTCGGGGTGTTCGGCTTCGAGCGCCTGCAGTTCGCGGAACAGCCGGTCGTACTCCGCATCGGGAATGATGGGGGCGTCGAGGACGTAATAGGCGTAATCATGGCGCTCGATCTCCTGGCGCAACGCCGCCGCGCGCGCCGGCACATCGGGTGCAGGCATCAGGAAAACAGACGCAGCGCCCGCCGTGAGCCGGATGGCACGCCGCGCGCTTCCATGCGCTCGTAGATTTGCGTGAGCTGAGTGCGGATTTTTTCGATGCCGCTGTCGGTCAGCGGGCGCAGGTTGTCATCCACCAGGATGCCGCCGACTTCGCTGGCAAGCTTGCGGCCAAACGCCACCATGCCGTCGAATACCCTGAGGCCATCCGGTACGCGCGGCACGTCGAACTGCAACGTCACCCCCTGCGAGGCTTGCCCTTCCATCACCGCGGCATTGAAAGGCTCGGCATCGTGGTTGCACAGCGCATAGAGCGGCTCGCCGCGGCTGTCGAGCAACTGGAATACGCCGTCCATGCCCAGCACCATGCCGCAAGCTTCGGCCTCGTGCACGATGCGCGCCAGGTTCACCGCGCCCTCGCCGCGCGCCACCACATTCAGACCGATGAGGACGTCGACATCGACGCAGAAACGATCGATGGCCTGCGCGCGCTCCATCGCATCGGCCACGTCGTCGCAGGCGACGCGCAGGCCATGACTCTGCCCCACGTTCTGCAGCAAGGCGCACAGGGCCGAGAGTTGCTCTTCCTGCGCCGCACCATTGCGGTCGGCCAGCTGCATGGTGACCGCCACCTGCTGATAGTGCACGTCGCGCCAGGGCTGGACTTCTTCCCATTCCGCAGCGCCGGCCGGCAATCCGGCCCAGCGCACCGCCTTGCCCAGGGTGCGCGCATGATTGAAGGTGTCGGCAAACACATTCGCCAGGACGCCATCGCCGCCGACGCGGATGCGGTATTCGATCAGCTCGTCGTAGGGCGCCGGAAGCGCCGCCGCCGGGGCAGAGGACGGGCGTGCCTGAGCGGAAGGCTGCGGGACAGGCGCAGCAGGCGCCGCGCGCCTGGGCAGGTCGTCTTCCAGGGCGGCGTCCGCCCGCGGCAGGTCGGCATCGATCCGCACATGGGGCTCGTTGAACTCGGCGACGTCGCGTACGCCGTCGCCGTCATCGAAGACCGGTTCGCGCAGCGCCGGCTCAAGCCGTTCAGGCCGGCTGTGCGTTTCGCGCGACACCGTCCCCGGCTGCATCAGCGCATCGCCCGCCGGCGTCTGAAAAGCCGCGTCGGCCTGTTTTCGGAAGCGACGCTCCTGAATCCAGTTGAATAGCAGCACCACCGCCACGATGGCCACGCCAATCACCAACAAGCCGATTTGCAAGTCACTCATTCGTTTTTCCCGACTGAACGGTGTGGGCAGACACCACCCGGACGAACCATTCGTCCGGCGCAATCATGCCCAGTTCATTGCGCGCGCGCTCTTCGATGGCGTCGCGTCCCTGCTTGAGGTCGCCCAGCTCGGCCAGCAGGCCGGCATTGCGGGTCTGCAGGCGCTGGTTCAGCGCCTGCTGGGTGTCGATTCTGTGCGCACTTTCACGCACTTTCAACCACCCGCCTTCGCCCAGCCACAGCGGGTATTGCAACAGCACAATCGCAGCGGCCAGCACCCAGGTCAAGCCCTGGCTGCGGATATGCGCGACCAGCCTAGCCGCGTTGTGGTCAGCCGCGCTGGCGGAACGCATCGCGTCCGGGGTAGTTCGCCGTGTCGCCGAGTTCTTCCTCGATGCGCAGCAGCTGGTTGTATTTCGCCATGCGGTCCGAGCGCGACAGCGAACCGGTCTTGATCTGGCGCGCGTTGGTGGCCACCGCCAGATCGGCGATCGTGGTGTCCTCGGTCTCGCCCGAACGGTGCGAGATCACCGACGTGTAGCCCGCCTGCTTGGCCATCTCGATCGCCTGGAAGGTTTCCGACAGGGTGCCGATCTGGTTGACCTTGATGAGAATGGAATTCGCGATGTCCTTGTCGATGCCTTCCTTGAGGATCTTGGCGTTGGTGACGAAGAGGTCGTCGCCCACCAGCTGGACACGCTTGCCGAGCTTGTCGGTGAGGGTTTTCCAGCCGTCCCAGTCGCCTTCGGCCATGCCGTCCTCGATGCTGATGATGGGGTACTTGTCGCACCAGGCCGCCAGGTAATTGGCGAGCTCGGCGGAAGTCAGCTTCAACCCTTCGGATTCGAGATGGTAGAGACCGTCCTTGTAGAACTCGGACGCGGCGCAGTCGACCCCGATGGCGACGTCGATGCCGGGCTGCAGTCCCGCCTTCTCGATCGCCTGCACGATCAGCTTGAGTGCCGCCTCGTGCGATTCCAGGTTGGGGGCGAAGCCGCCCTCGTCGCCGACGGTGGTCGCCATGCCGGCGTCGTCGAGCAGTTTCTTCAGCGCGTGGAACACTTCGGCGCCGTAGCGCAGCGCCTCGCGGAAACTCGGCGCGCCGACCGGAATCACCATGAATTCCTGCATGTCGATGTTGTTGTTGGCGTGCGCGCCGCCGTTGATGATGTTCATCATCGGCACCGGCAAAGCCATCGGCGCGGCGCCGCCGAGATAGCGGTAGAGCGGCAGCCCGGCCTGCTCGGCGGCGGCGCGCGCGCACGCCATCGACACCGCCAGCAGGGCATTGGCGCCGAGGCGCGACTTGTTCTCGGTGCCGTCGAGCTCGATCATGGTGCGGTCGATGAAGGCCTGGTCCTCGACGTCGAGGCCGATGATGGCTTCGCAGATTTCGGTGTTGACGTGCTCGACCGCCTTCAGCACGCCCTTGCCGAGATAGCGCGACTTGTCGCCGTCGCGCAGCTCGATCGCCTCGCGGCTGCCGGTGGACGCGCCCGACGGCACGGCGGCGCGGCCCAGTACGCCGGATTCCAGCAGCACGTCGGCTTCGACGGTGGGATTGCCGCGGGAGTCGAGGATTTCCCGGGCGATGACATCAATAATGGCGCTCAATTGCTTTCCTTCGTTTCTCAGTTTTATCCGCGAAGTACGCGAATCAGGTTTTCATCAACTTGTGTTCAATAAACCCGCGCTGCTTCACCAGCGCGTCGATTTCCTTCAGGGTTTCCAGCAGTTCCTTCAGCATGCCGAGCGGCCACGCGTTGGGGCCGTCCGACAGCGCGACCTCCGGGTTCGGATGCGTCTCCGCGAACACCCCCGCCACCCCGCCAGCCACCGCGGCGCGCGCCAGCACCGGCACGAACTCGCGCTGGCCGCCGCTGGTCGCGCCCTGCCCGCCGGGCTGCTGTACCGAGTGGGTGGCGTCGAATACCACCGGGCACTGCGTGGCGCGCATGATCGCCAGCCCGCGCATGTCGGACACCAGCGTGTTGTAGCCGAAGCTGACGCCGCGCTCGCACACCATGATCTGCTCGTTGCCGACCGCGCGCGCCTTGTCGACCACGTTCTGCATGTCCCACGGCGCCAGGAACTGGCCCTTCTTGATGTTGACCGGGCGCCCCTGGCGCGCGACGTTCTGGATGAAGTTGGTCTGCCGGCACAGGAAGGCCGGCGTCTGCAGCACGTCGACCACCGAGGCGACCTCTTCGAGCGGCGTGTCTTCGTGCACGTCGGTCAGCACCGGCACGCCGATCTGTTTCTTGACCTCGGACAGGATGCGCAGTCCCTCGTCCAGCCCGAGTCCGCGGAAGGACTGGGTCGACGAACGGTTGGCCTTGTCGAACGAGGATTTGTAGATGAAGGGAATGTTCAGTTCGGCGCACATTTCCTTCAGTGTGCCGGCAGTGTCCATCGCCAGTTGCTCGGACTCGATCACGCAGGGACCGGAGATCAGGAACAGCGGCTGGTCGAGGCCGGCCTCGAAATGACACAGTTTCATTTGCTGCCCTCCTGCTGGTGCGCCAGCGCCGCCTGCACGAAGGCGATGAACAGCGGATGGCCGTTGCGCGGGTTGCTGGTGAATTCGGGATGGAACTGGCAGCCGACGAACCAGGGATGCACCGCAGCCGGCAGCTCGACCATTTCGCACAGATCGGTACCCGGCGCGCGCCCGGCCACCACCAGGCCCTTGGCCTCGAGTTCCGCCAAGAGGGTGTTGTTGACTTCGTAGCGGTGGCGGTGGCGTTCGACGACGCTGTCCGCGCCGTAAATCTCCCGCGCCAGGGTGCCGTCCTTGAGCTCGCACGGCTGGCCGCCGAGGCGCATGGTGCCGCCGAGGTCCGATTGCTCGCTGCGCTTTTCCACCTGGCCGTCGCGGTCCAGCCATTCGGTGATGAGACCGATCACCGGATGCGTGGTGGCCGGCTCGAACTCGGTCGAATGGGCATCCGCCATGCCGGCGACGTCGCGGGCGAATTCGACCACCGCGAGCTGCATGCCGAGGCAGATGCCAAGATACGGCACCTTGTTCTCGCGCGCATAGCGGATGGCGGCGATCTTGCCCTCGACCCCGCGCTTGCCGAAGCCGCCCGGCACCAGGACCGCGTCCATGCCCTGCAGGCAATCGGTGCCGCTCTTTTCGATCTGCTCGGAGTCGATGTAATGGATTTTCACCCGGCTCTTCGTGTGCATGCCGGCGTGGATCATCGCTTCCGACAGCGACTTGTAGGACTCGGTAAGGTCGACGTACTTGCCGACGAAAGCGATGTTGACCGTGTGCTGCGGGTGTTCCAGCGCATGCACCAGGTTTTTCCATACGCTCAAATCGGCCGCGCGCGCCAGGATGTTCAGCTTGTGGCAGACGATCTCGTCGAGCATCTGCTCGTGCAGCATCGCCGGAATCTTGTAGATCGAGTCGGCGTCCAGCACCTCGATCACCGCCTCGGGCCGCACATTGGTGAACAGCGCGATCTTGCGCCGCTCGTCCAGCGGAATCTCGCGGTCGGCGCGGCACAAGAGGATGTCGGGCTGGATGCCGATCTCGCGCAGCTCTTTCACGCTGTGCTGGGTCGGCTTGGTCTTCAGTTCGCCGGCGGTCGCGATGTAGGGCAGCAGCGTCAGGTGGATGAAGCAGGTGTTTTCGGGACCGTCCTCGAAGCCCATCTGGCGGATCGCTTCGAGAAAGGGCAGCGATTCGATGTCGCCGACGGTGCCGCCGATCTCGACCAGCGCGACGTCGGCGCCGCTCGCGCCCTCGCGGATCGAGCGCTTGATCTCGTCGGTGATGTGCGGGATCACCTGCACCGTGCCGCCGAGGTAGTCGCCGCGGCGCTCCTTGTCGATCACCGACTTGTAGATCTGGCCGGTGGTGAAGTTGTTGCGCCGGCTCATGCGCGCGCTGGAGAAGCGCTCGTAATGGCCGAGATCGAGGTCGGTCTCCGCGCCGTCGTCGGTGACGAACACCTCGCCGTGCTGGAACGGGCTCATGGTGCCTGGATCGACGTTGATGTACGGATCGAGCTTTAACAGGGTGACACGGATGCCGCGCGATTCGAGCAGCGCAGCAAGTGAAGCGGAGGCGATCCCTTTCCCGAGGGAAGAAACCACCCCGCCGGTGACAAACACATACTTCGTCATTTTGTAAGCGGGGGCGGGTGATGGCGGATTCTACTCCATCCCACCCTACTGCTCAAACCGTGACGGCTTTTCCGCACCCGGCCCCTCAGCGGCGCGGTGCCACCGGTGCACCCAGGAACGGCGCGTGTTCATCGATCGCCTGAACCCGGCTGACGAAGTGGCTGGTGTCGCCGTAGCAGTGGGTGGGGATGCCGCGATGCTCCTCGTAGTGCAGTACCACGTGCCTGCCGAGCAGCGTGTTGAGCTGCGCCGCGACCGCCTCGTCGCGCACCGTGAAATTCCACAGCACTGGCGCGACACCCGGCACGGTGGTCATCGCCAACTCGCCTTCCCAGGTCTTGCAGATCCAGCCCTTGCTCGAGAACTTCTGCAGGTAACCGGCGCGCTCGCCGGAAGAATACGACCAGTTGAGCACGAAGGCGAGGTACAGGGCGAAGGCCAGCGGCGGCAGCAGTGCCACGCCGACCAGCCATTTGCGCCCGCTTCTGCGCCGCGGTGTTGTTGTCTGCATTGCGTTCCCCTGCGTTCGAAGATCTATTGTGCACAGGCCAGCCGCCGCCAGGTCGCCACCACCGTATCCGGATTCAGCGATATCGAGCCGATGCCCTGCTCGACCAGCCAGTCGGCCAGATCGGGATGGTCGCTCGGCCCCTGGCCGCAGATGCCGATGTACTTGCCATGCCGGTTGCACGCGGCGATCGCCTCGACGAGCAGTTTCTTCACCGCCGGATTGCGCTCATCGAAGCTCTCCGCCACCAGCCCCGAATCACGGTCGATACCGAGCGTGAGCTGGGTGAGGTCGTTACTGCCGATGGAAAAGCCGTCGACGTACTGCAGAAAATCGTCGGCCAGCAGGACGTTGGAGGGAATCTCGCACATCATGATCAGGCGCAGGCCGTTGTCGCCACGCTTGAGGCCGTTTTCCTCCAGCAGCTTCACCACCGCCGCGCATTCCTCGACGGTACGCACGAAGGGCATCATGACCTCGACGTTGGTGAGCCCGATGACGTCGCGCACCTTCTTCAGCGCACGGCACTCCAGCTCGAACGCCGGGCGGAACAACGCCGACACGTAGCGCGCCGCGCCGCGCAGCCCCAGCATGGGGTTCTCCTCCTTCGGCTCGTAGCGCTCGCCGCCGAGCAGGTTGGCGTATTCGTTGGACTTGAAGTCGGACAGCCGCACGATCGCCGGCTGCGGCCAGAACGCGGCCGCCAGCGTGGCGACGCCCTCGGCCAGCTTGTCGACATAGAAGGACACCGGATCGACATAGCCCGCGGTGCGCAGGTCGATTTCATCGCGCAGGGCCTGCGTCTGGCCGGCATGGTCGAGCAGCGCCAGCGGATGCACGCCGATCATGCGCGCGATGATGAATTCGAGGCGCGCCAGGCCGATGCCGTGGTTCGGGATCTGCGCGAACTCGAAGGCGCGCTCCGGGTTGCCGACGTTCATCATCAGCTTCACCGGGGGCTCGGGCAGGGTTTCGCTCGCCAGTGTTTCCACCGTGAACGCCAGCTTGCCCGCATAGACCTTGCCGGTGTCGCCCTCGGCGCACGACACCGTCACCGTCTCGCCGTCCTTCAACACCGTGGTCGCCTCACCGGTGCCCACCACGGCGGGGATGCCCAGTTCGCGCGCCACGATGGCGGCGTGGCAGGTGCGGCCGCCGCGGTTGGTGACGATCGCCGCCGCGCGCTTCATCACCGGCTCCCAGTCGGGGTCGGTCATGTCGCTCACCAGCACGTCGCCCGGCTGCACGCGATTCATTTCCGCCGGGCTGGCGATCACCCGCACCACGCCGGTGCCGATTTTCTGGCCGATGGCGCGGCCGCTGATGCGCACCTCGCCGGCGGCCTCCAGCACATAGCGCTCGCCGCCGCTTTTCTCGCGCGCCTTCACCGTTTCCGGCCGCGCCTGCACGATGAAGAGCTCGCCGGTCTCGCCATCCTTGGCCCATTCGACGTCCATCGGCCGGGCATAGTGGCGTTCGATCTGCACCGCCTGGCGCGCCAGTTCCAGCACTTCGGCGTCGGTCAGCGCAAACTGCCGGCGCAGTCCCGGCGGGGTCTCCTCGACCGCGGTGGCGCCGTCGCGCCACACCATGCGGATGGCTTTTTCGCCCAGTTCGCGCCGCACCACGGCGGGGAAGCCTTGCGCCAGCATCGGCTTGTGCACGTAGAACTCGTCCGGGTTGACCGAACCCTGCACCACGGTTTCGCCGAGGCCGTAGGCCGCGGTGATGAACACCACGTCGCGAAAGCCGGATTCGGTGTCCAGCGTGAACAGCACCCCGGCCGCGGCGAGGTCCGAACGCACCATGCGCTGCACGCCGGCCGACAGCGCCACCTCGGCGTGGTCGAAGCCGTGGTGCACGCGGTAGGCGATGGCACGGTCGTTGTAGAGCGAGGCGAACACCTTTTTCACGTGCGCCAGCAGCGCGTCTTCGCCGCGCACGTGCAGATAGGTTTCCTGCTGGCCGGCGAACGAGGCATCGGGCAGGTCCTCGGCGGTGGCCGACGAGCGCACCGCCACCGATACCGCATCGCCGAGTGCCGCATAGGCGGCGCGCAGGCCGCTTTCCAGCGCGGGCTGCAGGCTGGCCGCTTCCACCCAGGCGCGGATCTCCGCGCCGGCCGCGGCCAGCGCCATCACGTCCGCCACGTCGAGCGCCGCCAGCCGCGCATGGATGCGCGCGCGCAAATCGTTATGATCGAGAAAATCCCAGAACGCCTGGGCCGTGCTGGCAAAACCGCCCGGCACCTTGACCCCCGCTCCCGCCAGATGGCGGATCATTTCGCCGAGCGAGGCATTCTTGCCGCCCACGCGCGGCACATCCGCGATCGACAAGGCATCCAGCGGCACAATATAGTCAGCAGACATAGGTGGGCTCCATGAATGATTGCAGCGTATTTTGCGTGTCCGACCACACCGGCGTGACGGTCGAAGCCGTCGCCAAGAGCGTGCTGGCGCAGTTCCCGCGTCTTGAGTTTAGCCTGATTACGCTGCCCTTCGTCGACAGCGCCGGGAAAGCCCAGGCCGCCGCCGCGCGCATTGCCGCCGCGCCCCGCGCCCTGGTGTTTTCCACGCTGACCGACCCCGTGCTGCGCGGCGTCTTGCGCAGCGCGGGTGCGGGGCTGTTCGACGTATTCGAACTGCTCGCTCCCGCCGTCGAGGCCGCGCTCGGCCAGACCGCCATCCCCAGCGGCGGCCGCACCCACGGCATGGCGCCCGACTACGAGGCGCGCATGGACGCCGTCAACTTTGCGCTCAACCTGGACGACGGCCTCAGCCCCGAACGCCTCGGCCAGGCCGACCTCATCCTGGTCGGCGTCTCGCGCGTCGGCAAGACCCCCAGCGCGCTCTACCTCGCCCTGCAATACGGCCTGCGCGTCGCCAACTATCCGCTCACCCCGGACGACCTTGCCCATCCCACGCTGCCTGGCGTCCTGCTCGCCCATCTGCCGCGGCTGCGCGCCCTGACCCTGTCGGCCGAGCGCCTCACCGCCATCCGCCAAGTGCGCTACCCCGACAGCCGCTACGCCAGCCCGCAACAATGCCGCGCAGAGCTGGCCGCCGCCGAGGCGCTCTTCAAACGCCATGCCCTGCCCGTCCTCGATACCACCCGCATGTCGGTGGAGGAAATCGCGGCGCGCCTGCGGTACCCCTGAACGGCGCCGGCCGGCTGCCAGTCCGCCTGCTCTCAAGTTTTCCGCCGACCGGCCGTTTGAACAGTCGTCTTGGCGTCGATGCAGCCTGCGGTGCGCATCCCTGCCCTCGTTCAAACACCAGGAGTTTGCAGATGTCCGGCCATTTATCGAACCCCCGTTCACGCGCCGCCGCAGCAGGTTTGCGGACGGCTTGACGATCGCAAGCACCGGGAATTTCGCCCGAGAAATCGCAGTTTGAACCCTATGCACACCGAGATCGCCGCCCCTGCGAAGGCCGGGCGGCGTCCGGCTCGTCCCTCAGCCTGGCAGCGCGCGCTGTTCGCGGGCTTTGTCAGCCAGTTGCTGCTGATTCTGTTCGTTACCGCCATCGGCTTGCAGCAGCTCAGGATGACCGCCGACAACCTCGGCACGGTTGTCGATGTCCACATGCGCAAGCTGAGCCTCACCAAGACCATGATGACCGCCGCCCGCGAACGCACGCTCAACATGCTCAGGCTGGCGCAGAGCGACGACCCGTTCGAGCGGGACGGGTTTTTCATGCAGTTCAACGCCGGCGGCTCGGACTTTGCCAATGCGCGGACAGCGCTGCTGAGCATGCCCCTGAGCAGCCGGGAACGCGAGCTGATTGCCCTGCAGGGACGGTTGACCGGCATTGCCATGCAGATTCACAACCGGATTGTCGACACCTTCCGCAACGACGCCGGCCGGAATGCCGAAGAACGGATCCTCGCCGATGCCATCCCGGCGCAGAACAATGTTCTGGACGTGCTCGCGCAACTCGATGCGGAAACCCAGAAAATCGCGCTGGCGGCCAGCCGCGAGGCGCACCAGGCGCACGAAGTGGCGCGCTTCTGGATGTATCTGTTGTCCGGCATTGCCCTGCTGCTGGGGATCTTCGTCGCTGCGGCCGTCATTTATTACACCAATCGCGCCAGCCGCGAACGCGAGCATCTCGCCACCCACGACACCTTGACCGGCCTGCCCAACCGCATGCTGTTCATGGATCGCCTGGAGCAGGCGCTGGTGCGTGCGCAGCGGCGCAAAACGCTGGTGGGCGTCATGTTCATCGATCTGGACCGCTTCAAGCGCGTCAACGACACCCTCGGCCATGCCATGGGCGACACGCTCATCAGCGAGGTGGCCAGGCGCCTGCGGACAGCCACGCGCGCCGAGGACATCGTGGCGCGGCTGGGCGGCGACGAGTTCGTCGTGGTCATCGATGCCGCCAAGGTCAACCCTATCCTGCAGGTCGTGGAAAAAATCCTTGCCGTGGTAGGCAAGCCCTACCAGATCGCCGGGCGCGAGATTTTTGGCAGCTGCAGCATCGGCGTCAGCGTCTATCCGAACGACGGCGCCGACTCCGGCAGTCTGCTGAAGAACGCCGACACGGCGATGTACACCGCCAAGAGCGGCGGCAGAAACCGCTTCCAGCTTTACGACATGGCGATGAACGCCATGGCGGAAGAAAGACTGCAACTGGAAACCGAACTGCACTATGCGCTGCAGCGCAACGAGTTCGTTTTTCATTACCAGCCCCAGCTCAACCTGGAAACCGGGCGCATCCACGGCGTCGAGGCGCTGATCCGCTGGAACAGCCCGGACAAGGGTCTGCTCGGCCCGGCTGTTTTTCTGGAGCTGCTGGAAGAGTCCGGCGGGATCGTCGACATCGGGCGATCGCTTTTGAGGGCAGCCTGCCGTCAGACCGCAAGCTGGCACGCCGCCGGGTTCGCCGATCTGGGCGTTGCCGTCAACGTCTCCAGCAAGGAGTTCTGGCACGAATCGCTGCTCGCGAACGTACGCGACGCGCTGGAGCAGTCCGGCCTGCCTGCGCAATCGCTGCAGCTCGAACTGACCGAAGGCATTTTCATGGAAAACGTCGATGCGGCCGTAGAGAGAATCCTCGCCTTGAAGGCGCTGGGAATCGCCGTGGCCGTCGACGATTTCGGTACCGGCTATTCGTCATTGGCCCACTTGAAGCGCTTCCCGCTCGACGTCCTGAAAATCGACCGCTATTTCGTCAAGGACATTCAGCACGCCCCGGTCAACGAAGCGCTCATCGGCTCGATTCTCGCCCTCTGCAAGGGGCTGGGCCTCGGCACCGTCGCCGAGGGGGTGGAGAACAGGGACCAGCTCGAATCGCTGCGCAAACTCGGCTGCCACATCGTGCAGGGGTATTTCATCAGCCGGCCGGTTCCGGCGGAGCAGGTCATCGCGCTGCTGGGCCGCGACTGGCTGCGGGAGTTCGGCCAGGCTTGAGGCGCGCGCCCGGGCAGCGCAGGCCGCCTAGCGCCTGCGCTGCCGCGCGGCCTCGAATAGCGCCACCGCCAGCGCGGCCGACGCATTCAACGATTCGATCCTGCCCGCCATCGGAATCTGCGCGCTCAACTGCGCCGCGCCACGCACCGCGGCGGACAGCCCCGCGCCTTCGTTGCCGACGACGAGGGCAAGTGGCCCGCCGAGGTCGAGCGCATAGAAATCGCTGTCCTCGGCCGGGGCCAGCGCGACGCTCTGGCCGGCAAAGCCTTGCAGCCACGCCACCAGATCCGCCCCCAGCCGCATCGGCAGCACGAACTGCGCGCCCTGCCCGCCGCGCAGCGCCTTGGGCGACCAGGGATCGTGGCAGCCCTTCGACAGCACCGCCAGCGTCGCCCCCGCCGCTGCGCCAGTACGCAGCATGGCGCCGAGATTGCCGGGATCCTGGATGTCGTCCAGCACGATGACGAGCGGAATGCCACCCGACGGCGCCGGCGCGAGCCAGGCCGCTTCGGCGAGCAAGCCGGTCGGCGTGGCAACCGGCGCGAGCTCGGCAAACAGCGCGTCGGGCAAGACGATGGCCTTGGCGCGGGAACAGCGCGCAGCCAGCTGCGCGCATCGCTCCCGGCCGAACGAGGCGGCGCGTGCCAGCGTGTGCGGCTGGCCGCCGGCGTCGAGGTAAGCCGCCAGCAGGTGCTCGCCGTCGAGCAGCGTCATCTGCGCCTCGCGCCGCGCGCGGGCCGACTCGGCGAGCTTCTTCAGCCGCTTGAAGATGGGATTGTCGCGCGAAGTAATGGGCATTTCGGTCATGCGCCGATTATCCGCGATTCATCCGGCAAGCTACACTCACACGATGCGCATCGCCCTCATCACGCCGTATGGCCGCGAACACCGCAACGGCAACTGGCATACCGCCGCACGCTGGGCGCATTTCCTGCGCGAGGCGGGCCACACGGTGCGGGTGCAGGTGGAATGGGATAGACGCGCGGCCGACCTGATGCTGGCGCTGCATGCACGGCGCAGCTTCGCTTCGATCCACGCCTTTGCCGAGCGCTTTCCGAGCCGTCCCCTGTTGCTGGCGCTGACCGGCACCGACCTGTATCGCGACATCCACGAAGACAGCGACGCCCGGCAGGCGCTGGAACTCGCGCACCGGCTGATCGTGCTGCAGGATCGCGGGGTCGACGAGCTGGCGCCGCATCTGGCTGCCAAGACGCGGGTGATTTACCAGTCGTCGCCCGACATTGCCCGCCAGCCCGCGCCTGCCCGCACCTTCGAGGTGCTGGTGATCGGCCACCTGCGCGCGGAAAAAGACCCGTTCCGGGTGGCGCTGGCGACGGCCTATCTACCCGAACACTCGCGTATCCGGGTGACGCATCTGGGCAGCGCCCTGAGCAAGGAGATGGCCGACACCGCGGCGCTGGCGCAAAGCAAGCTGCCGCGCTGGCACTGGCTCGGCGAGGTGCCGCACAAGACGGTGCTGAAGCGACTGTCGCGCGCGCAGCTCATGGTCATCCCATCGGTGATGGAAGGCGGCGCCAACGTAATCTGCGAAGCCCTGGCGGCGGAGGTGCCGGTGCTGGCATCGCACATGCCCGGCAACGTCGGCATGCTGGGCGAGGATTACCCCGGGTATTTCCCGGTGGGCGACGCAAGGCGGCTGGCCCGGCTGATGGCCATGGCCGAGACCGACCCCGATTTCTATGCCGATTTGCTCGGCCACGCGCGTGCCCGGCGCAGCCTGATGCGGCCGGAACAGGAAGCCAGCCGCTTGCGGCAGGCGGTGGCGGAGTTCGAGCAGAGCACGGGGTGACGGTCAGCCGTCGGCAAACAGGATGCCGAACAGGCGCGCGCGTTCGGCTGCGCTCAGGCCGCGCAGCACCCGCACCGCTTCGTGCGCCACCCGTGCGTCGCGCGTGACCGAATATTCGACCGCCAGCGCGCGCCAGACCTCGGCCAGCGCCGGGTCGGCGGCCTGCAGCTTGTGCAGCGCCTGCGCCACCCCCGCCTGCCCTTTGACGAGATAAAACGTCAGCCCCAGGTTGTGCCAGGCCTGGACATAGCCGGGGTCGATCTCCAGTGCCGCGCGATACGCCTGCATCGCCTCGCGCGGGCGCCCGCTGTCGCGCCAGGCATTGCCCAGATTGTTGCGCGCATGCACATCGCCGGGGTCGAGACGCAGATTCCGCCGATACGCCGCGATCGCTTCGGCGAACCGCCCCAGCTCGCCCAGTGCGCGCCCCTGAACGAACCAGGCCAGCGCATTTCCCGCATCGACCTGCGCCCAGGCCTGCCCCCACGCCAGCAGGCCCGGCCAGTCGGCGTGTTTTTCCAGCGTCTGCGCCTGCCGCACCCACTCGGCCTGCGGACGGGCAGCCAGCGCTGCCTGGCCGCCGTCCAGGCCGAAGGTCTGGGCGGCCGCCGCCGGGCCTGCAAACGCAAGGCCGGGCAACAACAGCAAGCAGGAAAGGCGCTGAGACATGGGCAAGAGACAGCCGGCAAGGTTACGGATCGTCGGCATTCATTTTACGCCGCACTTGACGCATCGCTTATGCTGTTCGCTGTTCAGAAAAAAGCCATCTCATGCACGCCACCGAGCACTTCATTCCCGGCAAGGACGCCTCGCTCGAAGCGTCGATCGCCACCCTGCAATCCAGGCTCGAAGCGACCGGCTTCCACATCGAGGAACGCTCCTGGCTCAATCCGGTGGAAGGCGTCTGGTCGGTGCACATCCGCGACCGCGACTGCCCGCTGCTGTTCACCAACGGCAAGGGCGCCTCGGAGCTGGCCGCGCGGGCGAGCGCGCTGGGCGAATATTTCGAGCGGCTGTCGAGCAACTATTTCTGGACCCATTTCTACCTGGGGGACGCCATCGCCAACCGCTCCTACGTCCACAATCCCGCCGAGCGCTGGTTCGCGCTCGACGACGGCGACGATGCCTGGCCAAGCGGCCTGCTGACGCCCGCGCTGCACGGCCTCTACAACCCGGAAGCAAGCGTGCGCGCCGACCAGTTGATCGACCTCAATTCCGGCAACATCGAACGCGGCATCTGCGCCATCCCCTACCAGCGGCTTTCCGACGGCGAAACCGTGTACTTCCCGGTCAACCTGATCGGCAACCTCTACGTCAGCAACGGCATGTCGGCCGGCAACACGCCGATGGAGGCGCGCACCCAGGCGCTGTCGGAAATCTTCGAACGTCACACCAAGTTCCGCATCATCGAGGAAGGCCTGTGCCTGCCCGACGTGCCGGAAGACGTGATCGACCGCTACCCGCGCATCGCCGCCGGCATCCGCGCGTTGCGCTGCGCCGGCTTCGGCATCCTGGTGAAGGACGCCTCGCTCGGCGGCCGCTATCCGGTGATGAACGTCACCCTGCTGCATCCCAAGGACCAGGGCTGCTTCGCCAGTTTCGGCGCGCATCCGCGCTTCGAAGTGGCGCTGGAGCGCGCATTGACTGAATTATTGCAGGGCCGCGCGCTCGATTCGCTGGCTGGCTTCCCCGCCCCCGGCTTCGACCAGACCGAAATCGCCGACCCGCAGAACCTGGAAATCCACTTCGTCGATTCCAGCGGCGTGATTTCCTGGCAGTTCCTGCGCGACACCCCCGACTTCGACTTCGTCGACTGGAACTTCGGCACCACCACCGAAGAGGACTACGCGTGGTCGGTCGATGCCCTGCACGCCGAAGGTCACGAAATCTACATCGCCGACTTCGAACATCTGGGCGTCTACGCCTGCCGCATCCTGGTACCCGGCGTGTCCGAGATCTACCCGTTCGAGGAACTCGAATTCGAGAACAACAGCGTCGGCAACCTGATCCGCCCGGCGCTCGCGCGCCTGCCCGAACTCAGCGACGACGAATGTGCCGATCTGCTCGACCTCATCGGCGAACTCGAACTCGCCGACGACCGCCTGGTGCCGGTGCTGATCGGCCTGGCGCCAGATGCCGATTCGCCGTGGACCGATCTGCGCGTCGGCGAACTCAAGCTGCTGCTCGCGCTGGCCCTCGGCGACGACGACGCCATCCTCGAAGGCTGCACCTGGATCGCCCAGTACGGCCAGCGCAGCGAAGCGCGCCTCAAGGTCTACCGCTGCATCGCCGACCTCGTCCGGCTCGGCGACCCCAATCCCTTCGAATCCGCGCTGGCCCTGCTGTACGGCCGCGAGACGCTGGAACTGGCGTTCGCGCTGTTCAACCAGGACGAACGCTTTTTCGGCTTGAGCAAACTGGGCAGTGACTTCGAAGGCAGCGCGATGCACCGGAACCTGCTGGAGGCGTACCGCAAGGTGCGCGGCTAGATCGATACCCGATGAAAATCCCCAAACGCCTCGAACCCCTGCTCGAGGACGGCCTGATCGACGGCGTCGTGCGCCAGCTCATGAGCGGCAAGGAAGCCATGGTCTTCGTCGTCGTCTGCGGCGACGACATCCGCTGCGCCAAGGTCTACAAGGAAGCCAACAAGCGCAGCTTCCGCCAGGCCGTCGACTACACCGAAAACCGCAAGACCAAGAACAGCCGCCAGGCGCGCGCCATGGCCAAGGGCAGCAAGTACGGCCGCCAGATGCAGGAAGCCGCCTGGCAGAGCGCCGAGGTCGATGCACTGTACCGCTTGGCCGCCGCCGGCGTGCGCGTGCCCACGCCATACAACTTCCATGAAGGCGTGCTGCTGATGGAACTGGTGGCCGATGCCGACGGCAACGCCGCGCCCCGGCTCAACGACGTGTCGTTCACTGAAGACGAAGCCCTCGCCCACCACCAGACGCTCATCCGCGAAGTCGTGCGCATGCTGTGCGCCGGCGTCGTCCACGGCGACCTGTCCGAGTTCAACATCCTCGTCGGCGCCGACGGCCCGGTGATCATCGACCTGCCGCAGGCGGTCGACGCCGCCGGCAACAACCACGCGCAGGCGATGCTGGCGCGCGACGTCAACAACCTGCGAACCTACTTCGGCCAGTTCGCGCCGGCGCTGCTGGCGACGCAGTACGCCGAGGAAATCTGGACGCTGTACGAGCACGGCAATCTGCATCCTGAGGCCGAACTCACGGGGCTGTATGAATGCGAGATGCCGCCGGTCGATCTGGAGGGGGTGATGCGGGAGATCGATGACGCGCGCGAGGAAGAGGCTGCGCGCCTGTTGCGATTGCAGGAACTGGCGTGACCCCCATCCGGTTAATGCCCATGCGGGTTGTCCGCCTATGTGCGTGGGCATTGGACCGCCTCATTCGGCCCAAGCTACGCGGACTTGAATGAAAACGCCCCGATTTGCCGGGGCGTGAGCAGCGGGGTTCGACATGGCTTATTTGGCGGGGGACATCGGCCCGCTCCTACCCTGATGCTGCATCATCTGGTCCATCATCATCTGCATCATGTCCATCCGCTGTTCCATACGGCGCTGACGCTGCTCCATCATCTCCGGCGACATCGGCCCCATGCCAGGGCCAGGACCCGCGCCCATTCTGCCGCCCGGCCCCATCCCCATGCCCCCGCCGCCGGGGCCCATCGTTCCCATTCCACCCATCATCATGCCGCGCCCCATGCCGCCGCGGCCCATCATCGTATCCATGCCTTCATGCATGGTCTTCCAGTGTTCCTCGAGAATTTTCTGGCGCTCTTTCGGGTCGGTGGTTTTGCTCAAACGCGCCATCTGATCCTGCATTTTCTTGTAGCGCTCCTGCATCGCCGCGTAGTACTTGTCCATCTCGGCATCGCTCGCCGCTGGCGGCGCGGCTTTGCCGGTTTTGGCGGGGGTTTGTGCAAAAGCCAGCGGTGCGCTCAGTGCCGCCGCCAGCATCGCTGCAATCATCAATGGAGTACGCATCATCCTTCTCCTTTAAGTTGAATCGCCCAGCGGGCAGTGGCTTGATCCGTGGTTTATCCCAATGCGAAATCAAGCAAGCTATTCAACATAGTTCATTTTGGCTTTGCGGCGAGGGGGCGTGAGTCGCTGCCCCGCGCTCCGTTCGCCCTGAGCTTGTCGAGGGGGCTGGTCGTTATAGTTGGGTGCTTTGCAGGACTGCTGATCGTTGGCCGGGGGTAGCCCGGCAGCTAGTCACTTTTCTTGTCTCGCCAAGAAAAGTAACCCAAAGAAGGCGACCCCGACATCCCCGAAACCCCGGAAATCGAGCCTGCCGGACGGGCGGCGAAGAACTCGCCCCGCCCTGCTGTTTTTAATTTGATTTTTTGTGGGCGGGACTCAGACACCTTCGCCGCTGATCCGCCCGCCAGGCTCGATTTCCGGCGGGGCTGTGAGGGGAGGAAAGTCAAAACCAGGATGGTGATGATTGGACGATTCAGCTCATGTAGGTTGGGCTGCCTAGCCCAAATTTTAGCGGTTGCCCACCTATGTGCGTAGATACGTTGGGCTTCCTCATTCAGCCCAACCTACGCGGGCTCGGGAGATATTCGAAGCTGACCCTTTTGGTTCTTACGCACGGAAGGAAGAGGAAGCGCGCCGGTTACGGTTGCAGGAACTCGAATGATTCCCGGTTTGGGAGCGAGCACGACCAGGGCCGCCTCGCCCCTTGGGATCAAGGCGTCTTCGTCAGCACCATGGCCTGAACCGGGGGCGTGCCCGATATTGCGGCCATCGCCTTGTTGACGCCGTCTTCAATGGCCTTGCTCGCCGAGTTCGAGGGGTTGGTGCTGAAGTCAAACCCGGGACTGCCCGCGGTGTCGCCGACACCATTCACGATAGGCACCGCACTCAAGGTATCGCCCTGGTAGACATTGATCTTGTAGGTGATCGTTGCCGGGTAGACCTGGAACTTGATCAACGGAATGTCAAAGCTATAGCCCTGGATCTCCGGGGCGACCATGAAGTCTAGTGCCTTGGCATCGGATTCAACCTTGCTCGGTTTGCCATTGAGCTTCACCACGGTGACGTAGTTTTTCTCCAGTGCGTCGCGAAACTGGCTCGCGCTGGCCTGCCCCAGATTGGTGAAGTTCCAGCCGTCCCCCCATTTCGATTCCGAATGCTGGAATCCCAGAAAGGCATCCGAAAAGTACACGCCCACGGCCAAAGGCGCCTTGTGGGCCGGTACCTTGATTGCGGCCTGACTCGGCGTGGCCGGAACCTGGTGGGCACAGCCCGCGAGAAAACCGATGGCGATACCTGCGATGCCCATCCTGATCATTGTTGCTTTCATTGCTTAATCCCCCTGTTGGTTAAGTTACTGCTCCTTGAAACACCCCGCCGATCCAAACTTCTTGTGGTTCGATTCGTGAGGACTCCGCAAAATCAACCCGAAACGCGCCTTATCTTTAGCGCGTGGAACGCTGCCGCACCGTCTCATACAAGCACAACGCCGCCGACACCGAGACATTGAGGCTTTCCACCGTGCCGCCGATGGGGATGCGCGCGACCTGGTCGCAGCTCTGCTTGACCAGGCGGCGGATGCCCGCGCCCTCGGCGCCGAGCACCCAGGCGATGCCGGTCTTGGCGTCGATGCCGGACAGCGGCTGCTCGCCGTCCATGTCGGCGGCGATGACCCAGATGTTGTGTTCCTTCAGATCCTCGATGGTGCGCGCGAGGTTGGTGACCATGATGTAGGGCACGGTTTCGGCCGCACCCGAGGCGACCTTTTCCACCGTGGCGTTGATGCCGACGGCGTTGTCCTTCGGCGCGATGACGGCGTGGGCGCCGAAGGCGTCGGCCGAGCGCAGGATGGCGCCGAGGTTGTGCGGGTCGGTGACGCCGTCGAGGACGACCAGCAGCGGCGGGCCCTGGATGTTTTCCAGCACCTCGTCGAGCGAGTGCGTCAGCGCGACCGGCTTGACGCGGGCGACCACGCCCTGGTGCTTGGCGGTCTTGCCGACCAGGCGGGTCAGCCGGTCGGCCTCGACCTGCGCCAGTTTGACCCCGTTGTCCCTGGCCTGATGCACCAGGTCGCGCGCGCGCGCGTCGCGGCGGGTCAGGTCGAGGTAGATTTCGAAGATGCCCGCGGGGTCCTGGCGCAGGCGCGCCAGCACGGGATGGAAGCCGTAGATGAGTTTTTCCGCAGCGTGCCTGTCGGCGGATTTGTCGTTCATTTCTGCTTGCTATCCTTGGCCTTGGCCGTTCTCTTTTTCGGCGCGGCGATCTCTTCCGCCGTCTCGACTACTTCGACCAGGGCGAAGTCGATCTTGCTGGTCTCGATGTCGGCGCGCATCACCTTGATGCGCACGCGGTCGCCCAGGCGATATTTCTTGCCGGTCCGCTCGCCGAGCATCATGTGCTTGGCCTGGTCGTAGTGGAAGTAGTCCTGGCCGAGCTCGGAGACGTGGACCAGGCCCTCGATGAAGATGTCGTCGATCGCGACGAACATGCCGAAGCTGGTCACCGCGCTCACGGTGCCGTTGTACTCGTCGCCGATGCGGTCGCGCATGAAATAGGTTTTCAGCCAGGCGTCGACGTCGCGGGTGGCATCGTCGGCGCGGCGCTCGGTCATCGAGCAGTGCAGGCCGATTTCCGCCAGCCCCTTGGCGGGCAGCTTCTCGCCGTTCAGCACCGCCTTGATGCCGCGATGCACCAATAGATCCGGATAGCGGCGGATCGGCGAGGTGAAGTGGGTGTAGGCCTCGTAGGCGAGGCCGAAATGCCCCTTGTTGTCGGGGCTGTAGATCGCCTGCTTCAACGAGCGCAGCATCACGGTCTGCAGCAGGCCGTGGTCGGGACGGTCCTTGATCTTGTCCAGCAGCGTGGCGTAGTCCTTGGCATGCGGCTTGTCGCCGCCGCCGAGGTCGAGGCCGAACTCGGCGAGGAAACCTCTCAGCGCCGCGAGCTTTTCCGCGGTCGGGCCTTCGTGAACGCGGAACAGCGCCGGTTGCCTGTTCTCGTGCAGGAAGTTCGACGCGCAGACGTTGGCCGCCAGCATGCATTCCTCAATGATGCGGTGGGCGTCGTTGCGGATCACCGGCACGATCTCCTTGATCTTGCCCTGGTCGTCGAAATTGATCTGCGTCTCGGTCGAACCGAAATCGATGGCGCCGCGCTTGGCGCGCGCCTTCAGCAGAGTGCGGAACAGCTTGTCGAGCGCTTCCAGGTGCGGCATCAGCGCGGCCTGCTTCTTCTCCGGCTTGGCGGCGCCGGAGAGCCAGTCCCACACCTGATTGTAGGTAAGGCGCGCGTGCGAATGGATCACCGCCGGGTAGAAGCGGTATTCCTTGATCGACCCCGCCGTGGTGATGCGCATGTCGCACACCATCGACAGACGGTCGACCTCGGGATTGAGCGAGCACAGGCCGTTCGACAGCGCCTCGGGCAGCATGGGAATGACGCGGCGCGGGAAATACACCGAGTTGCCGCGGTTGAAGCCTTCGCTGTCGAGCGCGTCGCGGGGCTGCACGTAATGGCTGACGTCGGCGATCGCCACCACCAGGCGGAAGCCGCTGCGGCCAAGCGACTCGCAGTACACCGCGTCGTCGAAGTCGCGCGCGGTCTCGCCGTCGATGGTGACGAGCGGCAGGTGGCGGATGTCCTCGCGGCCGGCCAGATCCTTTTTCAGCACCTTGCCTGGCAGCTTGGATGCCTGCGCCTCGACCTCCGGCGGGAACACGTAGGGCAGGTCGTGCTTCCTCAGCGCGATCTCGATTTCCATGCCGGGGCCGGTAAAGCTGCCCAGCACCTCCGACACCCGCCCCACCGCCTCGTTGTGCGCGCCGGGCTGGATGAGGATTTCCACCGTCACCACCTGGCCCGGCTGCGCGGCGCCGGCATGCTCGGCGGGGACGAGGATGTCCTGGTTGATGCGGCGGTTTTCCGCGATCAGGAAGCCGACGCCGCCCTCGAGGTAGTAGCGGCCGACGACGAACTTGTTGACGTGCTCCAGCACCTCGACGATCTTGGCCTCGCGCCGCCCGCGCCGGTCGAAACCGGCCACGCGCACCAGCACGCGGTCGCCGTGCAGCACGCGGTGCATTTCCTTGGGCGACAGGTAGAGGTCGTCGCCGCCTTCTTCCGGCACCACGAAGCCGAAGCCGTCGGGGTGCCCCTCGACGCGGCCCTTGATCAGGTCGAGCTTGTCCGGCAGGCACAGCTGGCGCTTGCGGTTGAGCATCAGCTGGCCGTCGCGCTGCATCGCGCCGAGACGGCGCTGGAACAGGTCGTGCTCGGCCTCGGTGATGTGCAGTTGCTCGGCGAAGGCGTCGGCGTCGACCGGACAGCCCGCCTCGGTCAGCAGCTGCAGGATGTACTCGCGGCTCGGCAGCGGCGACTCGTAGCGTTCGGTTTCACGTTCGTAGAACGGGTCGGCCAGGCGAATCGCCGGGATTTTGTGCTTGCCTGCGCGACTGCGCGATTTTTTTGAAGTCATGTTCGTTGACAATTTATTCGGTGCTCTCTAGAATGCGCGCCTTACCTGCCCAGATGGCGGAATTGGTAGACGCACTAGGTTCAGGTCCTAGCGGTGGCAACACTGTGGAGGTTCGAGTCCTCTTCTGGGCACCAAACGCTGTAAGCAAAAAGCCGACCTCGTGTCGGCTTTTTGCTTTGCTACGGTTTATTGCGGACATCACGCTTCGTAGGGGTGGCGACGCACGATCGTCTCCACCCGGTCCGGCCCGGTCGACACCACGTCCACCGGCACTTCGCACAAGGCTTCCATCCGCTTCAGGTAGGTCTGCGCCTTCTGCGGCAGCTTGTCGAATTCCTGCACGCCGACGGTCGATTCGCTCCATCCCGGCAGATCTTCGTAAATCGGCTCGACCTTCGCAATCGATTCCGCTCCCACCGGCAGGATGTCGCACGCCTCGCCGTCGATCTTGTAGCCCACGCATACGCGCACGGTTTCCAGGCCGTCCAGCACGTCGAGCTTGGTCACGCACAGGCCGGACACGCCGTTGATCTGGATCGAGCGCTTGAGCGCGGCGGCGTCGAACCAGCCGCAGCGGCGCGCGCGTCCGGTGGTGGCGCCGAATTCGTGGCCCTTCTCGCCGAGATACTGGCCGACGTCGTCGAACAGTTCGGTCGGGAACGGGCCGGAGCCGACGCGCGTGGTGTAGGCCTTGGTGATGCCCAGCACGTAATGCAGCGTGTTCGGGCCGACGCCGGCGCCGGTGGCGGCGCCGCCGGCGGTGCAGTTGGACGAGGTCACGAACGGGTAGGTGCCGTGGTCGATGTCGAGCAGGGTGCCCTGCGCGCCCTCGAACAGCAGGTTCTCACCCGCCTTGTTGGCCTCGTACAGGCTGCGCGGCACGTCGGCCACCATCGGCTTCAGACGCTCGGCCAGCCCCATCATCTCGTCGAGCGACTGGTTGAAGTCGACGGTATCGGCCTTGTAGAAGTTCTTCAGCATGAAGTTGTGGTGGTCGAGCACTTCGCCCAGCTTGGCGGCAAAGCGCTCGCGGTGGAACAGGTCCTGCAGGCGCAGCGCGCGACGCGCCACCTTGTCCTCATAGGCGGGGCCGATGCCGCGCCCGGTAGTGCCGATCTTGCCGGCGCCCTTGGCGATCTCGCGGGCGCGGTCGAGCGCGACGTGGTGCGGCATGATCAGCGGGCAGGCTTCGCTGATCTTGAGGCGGCTCGCCACGTCGACGCCGGCGGCCAGCAGCATGTCCATTTCCTCGATCAGCGCGGTCGGCGACAGCACGACGCCGTTGCCGATGTAGCAGGTGACGCTGTCGCGCAGTATCCCCGATGGAATCAGGTGCAGCACGGTTTTCTTGCCTGCCACCACCAGCGTGTGGCCGGCGTTGTGTCCGCCCTGGAAACGCACCACGCCCTGCGCGCGGTCGGTCAGCCAGTCGACGATTTTGCCCTTGCCCTCATCGCCCCACTGGGTGCCGATGACGACGACGTTTTTTGCTGCCATGCTGCGATCTCCCTTTATTGTGCACCCGAGCTGGCGATGACCAGTTCGCGTAAGTCCAGGCTAAAACCGGTGGCCGGACGCGCCCGGCCGAATATCCGCCCCACTTCATCGTAGCGTCCGCCCTGCGCAATCGCATGGCTGCGTCCGCCGGTATACGCCGCGAAGACGACGCCGCTGTGGTAGCCGTAGCCGCGCAGTTCGGCCAGATCGTACGCCACCTCGACGCCGCTCAATCCCTGGTCGAGCGCCGCCAGCATATCCAGCGCCGCATCGACCGCCGCCAGCCGCGGCAGGCGCGCACGCGCCTCGGCCAACATGCTGCGGTCGCCATACAGCTGCGGCAGCGCGGCAAAGGCATCGCGCAACGCCACAGGCAGGCCTGCGGTCAGCACCGCCACGGCGCTGCCGTCCTTGGTCTGCAGCGCGCCGAACAGCTGGTGCTCGATATCGCCGCTCAAGCCGGCTTCCTGCGCCAGCGCACGGTAGACGCCGACGTGGCCGATATCGAGCTGCACCGTTTTCACGCCGCACGCGGACAAGCCCTGCAGCATCAGGGTGAGGATTTCAAGATCCGCTTCGGCACCGGCCTCGCCATACAGCTCCGCGCCGATCTGGATCGGTTCGCGCGAGCGATGGAAGCCGGCGGACTGGGTATGCAGCACGCTGCCCGCATAGCACAGGCGATTCACCGCGTTGGCGGCCAGCAGGTGCGCATCGATGCGCGCCACCTGCGGCGTGATGTCGGCGCGCACGCCCATCAGCCGCCCGGAGAGCTGGTCGACCAGCTTGAAGGTCTTGAGATCGAGGTCCGCGCCGACACCGGTCAGCAGCGAATCGAGGTATTCCATCAGCGGCGGAATCACCAGCTGGTAGCCGCGGCTGCGGAACAGGTCGAGCAGCGCGCGGCGCATGTCTTCCATGCGCCAGGCCTGCGGCGGCAATACATCCTCGACGTTTTCAGGGAGCAACCAGGCGGTCATCTCAGTTCTGCCACATCAATTCAACATCATCAACAAAAAAAGGCCACCCAGCATCGAGGTGGCACCGATAAAACGCAATTGGCCGTCGCTGAGTTCCAGCATCCGGCGGAAACCGTCCCGCCATATGGCGGGCGCAGCGAACGGCAGGATTCCTTCAATCACCAGCAGCAAGCCAATTGCAGCAAGCCCGTCGAGGCCGGTCATTGACCGCCGGCGGCACGCGGGTTCTTCATGTACTTGAAGAAGTCGGCGCTGGGATCGAGCACCATGACGTCGCTTTTGCTCTTGAAGCTTTCGCGATACGCCTGCATCGAACGATAGAACGCATAGAACTCGGCATTCTTGCCGTAGGCCGCGGCATACACCGCCGCCGCCTTGGCATCGCCTTCGCCCTTGACGCGCTGGGCATCGCGATAGGCCTCGGCGACGATCACGTCCTTCTGCTTGTCGGCATCGGCCTTGATCTTTTCGGCTTCGGCCGCGCCGGTCGAACGCAGTTCGTTGGCCACCTGCTTGCGCTCGGCCTCCATCCGGCGGTAGACGTTTTCCGATACCGTTTCCGGCAGGTCGACCCGCTTGATCCGCACGTCCACCACCTGCACGCCGATCTTGCGCGCGTCAGCGTCGGCCTTGCTGCGGATGATGCTCATGATTTCCTCGCGGCGCCCCGACACCACTTCGTTGACGGTGCGCTTGCCGAACTCGGCGCGCAGCCCGTCGTTGACGGTCTGGTTCAGGCGGATCTGCGCCCGCATTTCGTCGCCGCCCACCGACACGTAGAACTGCTTCGCATCGATCACGCGCCATTTGATGAAGGAATCGACCAGCACGTTCTTCTTTTCCGACGTGATGAAGCGCTCCGGGTCGGCCGCATCCAGCGTCAGGATGCGGGTATCGAAGTAACGCACGTTCTGCACCAGCGGCAGCTTGAAATACAGCCCCGGCGTTTTCTTCACCGACACCACTTCGCCCAGCTGGAACACCATGGCGTTCTGCCGCTGGTCGACGGTAAACATGCTGCCGCTCAGCACCACCAGCAGCACGATCAGGCCGATCAGTACGGGACCCAGATTCCTGCTCATGGCCGATCCTCCCGGTCGCGGCTGCGTAAGGCGTCGCGCGAACGCGCATCCACGGGGGCGGGCGCCGCCGCGGCCGGCGGCTGCGACAGCACTTCGGGCGCGCCGCCGTAGGGCTGGCTGACGATCTGCTGCAACTTGTCGAGCGGCAGGTACAGGAGGCTGTTGCCGCCCTTCTGGTCTACCAGCACTTTACTGGTGTTGTTCATCACGGTCTGCATGGTATCGAGATACATACGCTGGCGCGTCACCTGGGGCGCTTTCTGATATTCGGCAAAAATTTGCGCAAAGCGGCTGGCCTCGCCCTCGGCATTGGCAATCACCGACAGCTTGTAGCCCTCGGCTTCTTCCTTCAGGCGCGAGGCCAGGCCGCGGGCACGCGGCACCACGTCGTTGGAATAGGCCTCCGCTTCGTTCTTCAGGCGTTCGCGATCCTGCCCCGCCTTCACCGCATCGTCGAACGCGGCCTGCACCTGTTCGGGCGGCTGGATATTCTGCAAGGTCACCTGGCTGATGCTGATGCCGGTCTTGTAGCGGTCGAGAATCTGCTGCATCAGCACCTTGGCGCGCGCAGCGATATCGGCGCGGCCTTCATACAGCACGAAATCCATCTTGTTCTTGCCGACGATTTCGCGCATCGCGGTTTCGGCCACCTGCAACACCGTATCTTCCGGCGCGCGGTTGACGAACAGGAATTCCTTCGGGTCCTTCAGGATGTACTGCACCGCGAATTGCAGATCGATGATGTTCTCGTCGTCGGTCAGCATCAGGGACTCTTTCAGCACCTTGCTCTTGACGTTGTTGCGGTAGCCGATTTCGACGGTGCGCACCTGATCGACGTTGACCACTTCGCGCGATTCGATCGGCCACGGCAGATGCCAGCGCGGGCCGGGCTCGGTGGTCTCGACATATTGCCCAAAGCGCAGCACCACGCCGCGCTGGCCGGTATCGATGATGTAGAACCCGCTCGCCACCCACACCGCAACCAGGGCGCCGATCAGCAAGCCGACCAGATTGCCGCCTCCCGGCAGTCCGCCGGAGGAAAAGCCGTCGCCGCCGCTGCCGCCACCAGTGCTCTTGTTGCCGAACATGCCATTGAGACGCTGGTTGATGCGCCGCCAAAGCTCGTCCAGATCGGGCGGCCCGCTGTTTTTGTTGCGGTTACCGTTATTGCCCCATTGCGGGTCGTTCCAGGCCATATCGTTTATGTAGAGAAAACTGTGGTTTGGGGAGGGAGGTCGTCTGGTTTGCCGGCTTCACTCCGAAGCCGGCCGGCCAGCAGGATTTCCGACAGCGCCTCGCGTAAAAGTTCAAGCCCCGCACCCGTTTGCGCGGATATATATACGCTCTGCAGTTTACCATATTCGTCGCGCCCCACCCCCGGCGCAACGCCCGTCAAATCGAGCTTGTTGTAAACCCGCAGTTGCGGCACGGCATCCGCGCCGATTTCCCCCAGCACCTTTTCGACCGCCTCGATCTGCCGTTCGCGCCCGGGGCTGGCCGAATCGATCACATGCAGCAGCAAATCGGCTTCGGCGGTGGCTTCCAGCGTGGCGCGGAAAGCGGCCACCAGGTCGTGCGGCAGACGGGTAATGAAGCCGACGGTATCGGCCAGCACCACTTCGCCGCTCGCCGGCTCGGCGCCGGCCGATTCAGCCAGGCGCGGCAAGTAGATCTTGCGCGTGGTGGTGTCGAGCGTGGCAAACAGCTGGTCGGCCGCATAGGCGCCGGCGCGCGTCAGCGCATTGAACAGGGTGGACTTGCCCGCATTGGTGTAGCCCACCAGCGCCACCGACAGCACGTGTTGGCGCGAACGCGAACGCCGCTGGGTGCGGCGCTGCTTACCCAGTTTGGCGAGCCGCTCGCGCAGCGCCTTGACCCGCACGCCGAGCAGGCGACGGTCGGTTTCCAGCTGCTTCTCGCCGGGGCCGCGCATGCCGACACCGCCGCGCTGGCGCTCGAGGTGGGTCCAGCCGCGCACCAGGCGGGTCGACAGATGCTGCAGCTGGGCCAACTCGACCTGCAGCTTGCCTTCGGCGCTCTGCGCCCGGCGGGCGAAGATATCCAGAATCAGGCTGGTGCGGTCGATCACCCGGCACTGCAGGCGGCGCTCCAGGTTGCGCTCCTGCGCGGGCGACAGTTCGTGATTGAAGATGACGACGTCGGCTTCGGTGGCGGCGACCAGCGCGGCGATTTCGTCGGCCTTGCCGCTACCCACGAAGAGTGCGGCATCCGGGCGGCTGCGTTTGCCCTGGACCTCGCCCCGGATGTCGAGCCCGGCGCCGGCTGCCAGCAGACGCAGCTCGGCCGTGCTTTCGGCAAAATCCGGCATGCCGAAATCGAGCGCCACCAGGATCACTCGCTCCCCGCCCGCGTGCCGCTCGATCAAAGGGGCTCCCCCTGTCTCCGCCCTCGTGCGCTCACCGGACACGCTCGCCTGCTGGTGCTACGAAATGAGTCATATCGATACAGAGACATTCTGCAGACATTGCGACTTGGCATGCATTGCAAGCTTCTCATTTCCTGTTGGTTGCGGCGCCTGATTCCAACTCGGGATCAAGCCAGTTGCGGGCGGCCGAAATGCCAGCCCTGCCCGTAGTCCACGCCCATGTCTGCGAGGATGCGTGCGGTCTCCGCATCCTCGACGTGCTCGGCCACGGTATGCATGCCCTCCTTGCGCGCAAAATTCGCCAGGCTCTCGACGATGCCCGCCACCTTGCGGTCCTGGCGCATATGCGACACCAGCCAGCCTTCGATTTTCAGGAAGCTGACCGGCAGATGCGCCAGGTACAGATAAGACGAATAGCCGCTGCCGAAATCGTCCAGCGCCAGCCGGAAGCCGAAGTCGATGAAGGGCTGCAAATCGGCACGCAATTTCTCCAGGCTGACGATGCGCTGGCGCTCGGTCAGTTCCAGCACGATGGGCTTGGCCGCCCCCGGCACCGTGCCGCAGGTCTGACAATAGCCCATGGCGTTGTCGAGCATTTCCTCGACCAGATCGCGGCGCGCCAGGAATTGCGGCGACACATTCACGAAATGGGCAAAATCGGCCGCCCCGCCTCCATTCATTCGCACCACGCAATGCTGCATCACCTGGCGGATCACCTGGCGGTCGATTTCGGCCATCAGCCCCAGTCCTTCCGCCATGTCGACGAACTCCTGGGCCTCGACGATCCCGCCGGCCGCGGTTTCGATGCGCGCCAGCGCTTCGTCCGCAATGGCCTGTCCGGTCTGCAAATCGACGATGGCCTGCGAGGCCAGCCTGACCCGGTTTTCCGCCAGCGCCTGCCGCAGCAGCGCACTGTTCCACGGCTGACGGCCATGCGCCGCCATCCTGACCTGGTCGCGGCCATCGGCCTTGGCCCGATACAAGGCATGGTCGATTTTTTCCAGCATCGGCAGGATTTCGCTGTCGTTCACGCCAAAGGCCGCCACCCCCGCCGAGAAGCTCAGTGCAATGGCCCCCACGCTGGTCTGGATGGGCGCCGCACGGGCCTGGCCGGCCAGCCGTTCCATGATGCCGGCAGCTTCGTCCACGGTGCCGCCATGCAGCACGAACAGAAACTCCTCGCCGCCCCAGCGCGCCACCCAGTCGCCTTCGCGCAGTCCGCTCTCGAAGCGGCGCGCCACGGCTTTCAGCACCTCGTCGCCGACGGCATGGCCGTAGCGATCGTTCACCATCTTGAAATGGTCAAGGTCAACCAGGGCCAGCGCGAAGCCATGGCCGTCGCGCGGCGTGCGCGCGCGTTCCTTTTGCAGGCGCTCTTCGGCCGCCCGCCGGTTGGGCAGGCCGGTCAGCGGGTCGGTCAGCGCGATGCGCTGCAGCAGGTCCTTCTGTGCGGACTGATGGAGGGCATTGCCGAGCCAGTCGGCGATCAGGCTCATGTAGGCGACATCCACTGCGTCGAGCGGCGATTCGCTGCGCCGGCGCAAAAAGGCCAGCACCCAGCGCGTCTCGTCGCCGACCGACACCGGAATCCCGGAGAAGGTGCGCATGCCGAACTCGGTCACCATCGGATTGCCTGCATGCCGGGGATGCGCGGCCAGATCGGCGATATGCGACGGCGCACGGGTATGGTAGACGTCATGGCACAGCGACACATCCACCGCCTGCCTGCTGCCTTCCGGGAATGCCCCCAGGCGGTCGCTGACATAGCGCGCGGTGCAGTGCTCGCCAAGCTCGCCCAGCACCACCAGATCCATCTCCAGCACTTCGGCCGCCATCGCCAGCATGGCGCGGATGCGCTCGGCATCGCCCAGGCCGCCCTGCACCGACAGCTTCCACAGCGCATTCAGGCGATCGACGTGCGCGTCGCCATGGCTCGCCAATGGCGCGTGCGGACTGGATTGGTTGACTCGCTGCATGAGTGCCGTGGAGGCTGGTTAACAGGTCGCCATTCTAGCCTTGCCGCGGCCGTTACAAATCCACTGCACGCAAACGCTCGGCGGCCTGTTCCGGGTTGATGGTGTTGACGAACAGCCCCGAGCCCAGTTCGAAGCCGGTCGGGATGGAGGTGCGCGGGCAGATTTCCAGGTGCCAGTGGTAGCTCGGTGCATTCGCCTGCCGCTGGCTGTCGTGCGGAACCGAATGCAGGAAGAAGTTGTACTGCGCGCCGCCGATGACGGCATCCAGTCGCGCCATGGTGCGCTGCATGACCCGCGCCAGGTCGGCCAGATCCTCGCCGCGCACGTCGAGAAAATCGGCCTGGTGCGCCAGCGGCAGGATGTGCACTTCCCATTCGTAGCGGCTGGCGAAGGGCTTGATGGCGATGAACTTCTCGCCGCGCTCGACCACGTACTGGCCGACGTTGATCTTGCGCCGCACCGCCCCCGAACTGCGGTCGTAGATCGTCGCCTCGAAAGTCAGCGCCTCGTCGATCAGCGCACAGAAGATGCAGTGGTGGTGCTTGGCGTAATGCGCGGCGCTGTTCCTCACCTCGGCGTCGACGTTCTCCGGCACCACCGGCATGGCGATCACCTGGCTGTGCGTGTGCGGGATCGAGGCGCCGGCGGCCGGGCCGAAATTCTTGAAGATCAGCACGTATTTCAGCCGCTCGTCGGACGCGAACAACTGCCGCATGCGCGTCTGATAGATACCAAACAGCGCGGCGAGGTGCGATTCGGCCATGTCGTGCACGGCGATGCCGTGCTCGTGGTGGTCGATGATGACTTCGTGGCGGCCGTAGCCGTCGATGGTCTGCTGCAGGCCGAAGTTGAAGCCGGCCTGCTCGCGGTCGTCGCCCAGCACCGGATAGAGGTTTTCCACCATGCGAATCTGCCAGTCGCCCTCGAGCGGCCAGCGCAGGATCACCGGCGGCGTCTTGTGTTCGTTGCCGCGGCAGAACGGGCAGGTTTCGACATGCTTGCGGGTGTCGCGCGGCGCCAGTTCCTCGGCTTTTTTCGGGCGCATGCTGCGCGCGGTGGCGACCAGCACCGATTCGCTCGGCACGACGGGATTGATGCGGATTTCGCGGACTTCACCATCGTTATCCGGGGTGTTCGGGTCTGACATGCGGTTTCTCCTTTGGCGGAAAGCATAAAGCAGACGCCCGGCAGTGGCGGTTCATTCTGCTTATGCCCCCAGTCAGGCTTTTTATCCCCCGCTTCCACCAGGGCCTTGCGTTGACGAAGCTCCGGCCGACGCCGACAATACCGAATCTTTGCCGTATTCCGGAGCATTCCCCATGGACGAAAAAGCCCTGCACGACGAGCAGCGCCTGATGCGCATGATGCGCAAAACGCTCACCTCCATCGTGCGCGACACCGCGCCGCGCGACGGCAATCCCAGCCCGCTATCCGAGGCCACCGTGCTCGGCATCAAGGATTGCCTGCTGGTGATCTCCAGCCGCGAAACCGAACTCGCCCAGCTTACCGGCCGCACCCTTGAAGAGCGTCCGCATTTCAGCGACGAGACGCCCAACACCCACGCCGTCAAGATCAGCAGCATCCCGAAAAAAACGCACTGAGCATGCCGCAAGCCACCAGCCTGTTCACCGATGTCGAATCCAGGGTCGTCGGCACCTCGGCGGTGGTGATCTATTCGCCTTCCGGCAAGAACCGCAAGCGCTTCCCCGAGGGCGTGGTCGAGGTCTACGCCAGCGAAGCCGAGGCGCTGGCGCACGCCGACCCCGCAAAAAACCGCCATGCCGCGATCGCCAGCGGCCCGTCGCGCTCGTCGGAAGGCTTCAAGCTGTTCTATCTGGTGCGCTGGCTGGATTGAAGCCGTTCTGCCACTCGGCCAGGCGTGGCAGCAGCGCGGCTTCGGCGAGCGGCGGCGCAAAGTAATACCCCTGGACGTCGTCACACCCCAGGTCCCGCAACAATTCGACCTGGGCTGCGCTCTCCACGCCTTCCGCCGTCACTTTCAGGCCCAGCGCCCGCGCCATTCCCACCATGCTGGCGACAATGGCGCGGGCCTCGGCATCCTCGACCATGTCCGCGACAAAACTGCGGTCGATTTTCAGACGGGTGGCGTCGAGTTTCCGCAGATAAGCCAGGCTGGAATAGCCGGTGCCGAAATCGTCGATCGCCAGCCCCACCCCCTCTTCCGCCAGGCGATGCAGCAACGCCGACCCGGCGAGCGTCTCCTGCATGATGGCCGACTCGGTCAGTTCCAGTTCCAGCAGCGCCGGCGGCAGCTCGGTTTCCTGCAGCACCGCACCCAGCCGTTCCTCGAACCCGGGGCGGCGCAACTGCAGCGCCGAGACGTTGACCATGACCGGCACGGTCGGCGCCCCCTGCTTGTGCCAGCGCCGCGCCGCCCGGCAAGCCTCGGCGAGAATCCAGTCGCCGAGCGGGACGATCAGCCCGGAATCCTCGGCAACGGGGATGAAGCGTGCCGGCTCCACCCACCCCCATTCGGGATGGCGCCAGCGCACCAGTGCCTCGACCCCGGCGAGCGCGCCGTGCGCAAGCGAAAACACCGGCTGGTAGAACAGTTCGAATTCGCCGCGCGCCAGCCCCTGGCGCAAGCCGGTTTCGGTGGACAGGCGCTCCCTTGCGCGTGCATTCTGCAGCGGGTCGGCAAACTGAAAAGTATTGCGGCCGCCATCCTTGGCCGCATACATGGCGCGGTCCGCACAGGCCAGCCAGCCCTCGGCATCCAGCGCGTCGTCGGGATACAGCGCGATGCCGACGCTGACCCCCACCGACACGCTCTGGGCGCCGACCGCGATGGGCTTGGCGAGCTCGGCGATGATTTTTTCGGCGACATGGCGCGCATCGTCATCGTCCCGGATTTCAGGCAGCAGGATCACGAATTCGTCGCCGCCCAGCCGGGCCACCGTATCGTCCTCCCGCACCAGCGCGCGCAATCGGCCGGCCACCGCGCACAGCAGTGCATCGCCCATGGCATGGCCGAGCGAATCGTTGACGTTCTTGAAACGGTCCAGGTCGAGGAACAGGATCGCCGCCCGGCTTCCCATCCGGTGGGCGTGCGCCAGCGTCTGGGTCATGCGGTCGGCCAGCAGGCGCTGGTTGGGCAGGCCGGTCAGGCTGTCGTGATAGGCCTGTTCGTACAGCCTGCCTTCCGACGCCATGAGCCGCGCATGTTCCCTGCGCGCGCGTGCCCGCATATAAAACAACAGGCCGGAGGTCAGCATGAACACCAGCGTTGCGCCGAGCGGCAGCATCGCCGCATGCAGCAGCGTTCGCCGCCATTGGCTGGCATCGACGTCCAGGCCCAGCACTGCGATGGTTTGCCCGGTCTGCGGGTCGACATGCGGCACCAGTGCGCTGACCCATACCCCCCAGCTATCCCTCAGCGGGCCTTCGGTCATCGGCCGGTTGCCGGAAAACAGGGCGATCAACTGCTCGGTCGCCTCGCCGTATACCATGCCGGAAGGTGAAAAATCGGATGAATCGGCCGGTTCGGAGTCCACCAGAAAACGGACTTCGCCCGCGTCATGCCATCCCAGCAGATACACGAAACGGTACTGCGGGCTGACGCTCCGCAACGCCTCGAGCTGCCGCTTGAGGCGGGCATATTCCTCGCGCGCGGCGTCGCTTGCCTCGCCGCGCAGCGCCTTCACCGCCGTCCAATCGAGCGAACGTTGCATCAGGCGCGCCTCGGTCAGGAACTGCACCCGCATTCCCGCATCGGCCGAACGAACCACCTGCAGCGTGAAGGTCAGCCCCGTCAGTACGCCACCCAGCACCAGCAGCCATGGCCAGATTCCGCGCATCAGGCGCCGCACCAAGCGCTCAATCCGCGCCGTAGACCTTGCGCCGCACCCGCTTCTTGCGCCGCATCCGCGTCGCCTCGCTTTCGCTCAGCGGCGCGCGCGCCTTGCCTTCAAACGGGTTCTTGCCGCTGTCTTCCTTGACCTGGATGCGCAGCGGCGTGCCCTGCAGCTTGAAGGCCTTGCGGAAACTGCTTTCCAGATAGCGCTTGTAGTCGTCGCGCAGACCTTCCAGCGCATTGCCGTGCAGGATGATGACCGGCGGGTTCTTGCCGCCCTGGTGGGCGTAGCGCGGCTTGGGGCGGAACAGTCCGTTCTTGGGCGGTGCGTGCTGCTCCACCGCCATTTCCAGCACCCGCGTGAGCTTGGGGGTCGACAGCTTGATGAAAGCGGCGGCGTGGGCGGCCTCGACGTCCTTCAGCAGGTTTTCCAGTCCCTTGCTCCTGAGCGCCGAAATGTAGTTGAAGCGCGCGAAATCGAGGAAGGCCAGCTTGCGTCCGATATCGCGTTTGATGTCGTCGCGCTGCTCGGCGGAAAGCCCGTCCCACTTGTTCACCGCGACCACCAGCGCACGCCCGGTTTCCAGCACGAAACCGGCCAGGTGCGCGTCCTGCTCGGAGATGTTCTCGCGCGCGTCGAGCACCAGCACCACCACGTTGGCATCCTCGATCGCCTGCAGGGTCTTGATGACGGAGAATTTTTCCACCGTCTCGAACACCTTGCCGCGGCGCCGCACGCCGGCGGTGTCGATCAGGATGTAGGGCTTGCCGGCGCGCTCGAACTCGACGTAGATCGAATCGCGCGTGGTGCCCGGCTGGTCGAAGGCGATCACGCGCTCCTCGCCCACCAGCGCATTGACCAGGGTCGACTTGCCGACATTGGGACGCCCCACCAGCGCGATCTTGGGAATGCCGAAGTCGTCGGACTGTTCTTCCTCTTCCGGGAACGGCGCCAGCGCCTCGGCGACCAGATCGGATATGCCGTCGCCGTGCGCCCCCGAGATCGCCAGCGGCTCGCCCAGCGCCAGCTCGTGGAATTCGGCGGTCACCACCGCGCGGTTCATGCCTTCGGCCTTGTTGACGGCCAGCAGCACCGGACACGACGCGCGGCGCAACCGGTCGGCAATCACCTTGTCCTGCGGCGTCAGGCCGGCGCGTGCATCGACCATGAAAACGATGGCGTCCGCCTCGTCGATGGCCTGCAGCGTCTGCCGCGCCATTTCAGCGAGGATGCCGTCCTTGGCCACCGGCTCGAGACCGCCGGTGTCGACCACCAGATAGGGTTTGCCGCCGACGCGCCCGCGCCCGTAATGGCGGTCGCGGGTCATCCCCGGCAGGTCGTGCACCAGGGCGTCGCGCGTGCCGGTAAGGCGGTTGAACAAGGTGGACTTGCCGACGTTGGGACGTCCGACAAGAACCAGAGTGGGAAGCATGGCTATCCTTGCTGACGCGCCGGCAAGGCCGGCACGTTGTGTTGTTTATTTGAGTCTGAAAGCGACGACATGGCCCTTGGCCGTCTGCACCGCGAAGCCGGGGCCGATGTCGACCGGCGCCGTGCGCACGCCGCCGTCGACCCTAGCACGCGCAACGAAACTGCCGTCTTCGGCCGACAGCACATGCACCACGCCTTCGCCGTCGGCCACCACCACCCAGGCGCCCAGCGCCAGCGGCGCGGTGACCTGGCGGCGCGCCAGCTTGTCCTGCCGCCAGCCGGCACGGCCGCTGGTCTTGTCGTAGGCGGTCACGGCGTCCTTGTCGTCGGTGACGTAGACATTGCGCTCGTCCATCGCCAGCCCGCTGTTGCTGGAGGCGTCGCGCGCCCACAGCGGCGAGCCGTTGCGGCGATCGAAGCAGGCCACCCGCCCCTGATAGGTAACGGCACACACCTGCCGTTCATCCACCACCGGATTGCCCATCACGTCGGCCACCCGTTCGAGTTCGGTCGCTCCGCGCGGCAGCGCCACCGTGGCTTCCCACAGCTGCGCACCGTTGGCGGCGTTGAGCGCGACCAGCTTGCCGCCGGGGAATCCGGCGTAGAGCACGTCGTCGCGCACCGTCATGCCGCCCGATCCGCGCAGGCTCAAAGCCGGCAGGTTGCGGCTGTACAGCCATTTGCGGCTGCCGTCCGCGGCGGCCAGGCCGTGCACGCGGCCATCGCCGGTGCGCGCGATAACCATGTCGGCCACCGCCAGCAACTGTCCGCTCACCTCGCTCGACAGCGGCACTTTCCAGCGCACCTGTCCGCTGGCGAAATCGAGCGCCAGCAATTCGCCCTTGCTGCCGCCCGCCAGCACCAGGCCCCGGCCCGCGCCGGCCCCGGCCGAAAGCTTCACTCCGGTATCGGTGCGCCACACCATGTGGCCGTTGGCCACGGCGATGCGCACCACCCGGCTGCCGCCGGCGGCCAGCACATCGTCGCCTTCGGCTTGCGGGCGGAACAGGCGGCCATCCGAGTCGCCGGTTTCGCCTTTCCAGGCCTCGCCGAGACTGGCGGTGGGCTTGAACTCGACCAGTTCGGCGGGTTTGGCCTTGGCCGGGCCGGCACCGAACCAGCCGCCCACCGTGCTGGTCATCGAGCCGACTGCGCCGCACCCCGACAGGAACAGCGCCAGGCCGGCGGCAATCAAACGCATCGTCACTTGGCCTCCCCTCCCAGCGCATCGAGTTTCAGTTCGACGATAGTGCGGTAGGGGTCGTCCTCCTGCATCTTGCCGAACGCCGCCTGATAGGCCGCGCGTGCTTCGGCCTGCTTGCCCTGCGCCAGCAGCACGTCGCCCTTCGCGTCGTGGAAACGGAAGGCGTAGGCATCGCTGTGCGTGGCCGACAGGGTTTTCAGCGCGGCGTCGTATTGCTTCTGGTCGAGTAGCACGCCGGCCAGCCGCAGACGCGCCAGATCCCTGACCGCAGGTTCCTTGCTGTTGGCCACCGCCCATTCCAGCTGGGCCTGCGCGCTTTTCAGGTCCTTGCCAAGAACGTTGAGCTTGGCCAGCAACATCGCGGCACGCGGGGCGTAAGCCGTGCCCTTGTACTGATCGATCAGCATCGAGCCTGCCTCGCGCGCAGCCTTGGCGTCGTTGGCCGCCAGCGACTGCGTCAGCTTTTCGTACACGGCGGCCGCTTCCAGGCTTTGTGTCAGCGTGCGGTGCTGCCAGTAACGCCAGCCCGCCGACGCGGCGATCACCACGGCCAGGCCGATCATCACCATGCTGCCCCAGCGTTTCCACCAGGCTTTCAGTTCGTCCAGCCGTTCCTGCTCGTCGAGGTCGTAGGTTGCCATCGTGCTATACCTTTTAAGTTGTTGCCTGTTTCAGAAATTCGATCGCCAGCGCCACCTCGACGCGGGTCTGCTCGGCACTGCCGCGCAGCGGCTTCAGCGTCACCTGCTGCGCCGCCGCTTCGTCGTCGCCGATGATCACCGCATAGCGCGCACGGCTGGCGTCGGCCTTTTTCATTTGCGACTTGAAGCTGCCGCCGCCGCAATGCAGCACGCTGGCGAGCCCCGCGCCGCGCAGCGCGGACGCCACCTGCCAGGCGTACGCCTGCGCCGCGTCGCCGGCGTGGACGATGTAGGCGTCCGGCACCGGCGTCGCAATGGCCCGCCCGCCCGCCTCGATCAGCGCCAGCAGCCGCTCGATTCCCATGGCGAAGCCGGCGGCCGGCGCCGGCTTGCCGCCCAGCTGTTCGATCAGGCCGTCGTAGCGTCCGCCGGCGCACACCGTTCCCTGCGCGCCGAGCTGGTCGGTCACCCATTCGAACACGGTGCGATTGTAGTAGTCGAGCCCACGCACCAAGCGCGGGTTGATCTCGAAGGCGATGCCGTTCGCGCGCAGCAGCGCCTGCAAGGCGTCGAAATGCGCCAGCGCCGCGTCGTCGAGTTCGTCCATCAGCTTGGGCGCCGCATCGTTGAGCGCCTGCATCGCCGGGTTCTTGCTGTCGAGGATGCGCAGCGGGTTGCTGTGCAGCCGCCGCTTCGCATCTTCGTCGAGCGCGTCCTGGTGCGCTTCGAAATAGGCGACCAGCTTGGCGCGGTGGCGGTGCCGCGATTCGATGTCGCCCAGCGTGTTGAGCTGCAGCGTCGGCGCGATGCCGAGCTCGCGCCAGAGATCGGCGCACATGACGATGAGTTCGGCATCGACGTCGGGCCCGGCGAAGCCGAGCGCCTCGACGCCGACCTGGTGGAACTGCCGGTAGCGGCCCTTCTGCGGGCGCTCGTGGCGGAACATCGGTCCCGTGTACCACAGCCGCTTGCCGCCGTCGTACAGCAGGTTGTGCTGGATCACCGCGCGCACCGACGACGCCGTGCCCTCCGGGCGCAGCGCCAGCGACTCGCCGTTGAGCTCGTCGACGAAGGTGTACATCTCCTTTTCGACGATGTCGGTCACTTCGCCGATGGCGCGCTTGAACAGCCCTGTGTGCTCGAGAATCGGCGTGCGCATCTCGCGGTAGCCATAGCGCCGCAGCCAGTCGCGCACGATCGCCTCGAAGCCCTGCCAGGTGTCGGTGACGTCGGGCAGGCAGTCGTTCATGCCGCGCACGGATTGAATGTTGTTGCTCATAAGTTAATCAAGACAAATGCGGTCACGCAGCGCCGTAATGGCTGCGCACGTAGTCCTCGACGATCGCCTGGAAGTCCGCGGCGATGCGCTCGCCCTTCAGCGTCACGGTTTTCTCGCCGTCGACGTATACCGGCGCCACCGGCACTTCGCCGGTGCCGGGCAGCGAGATGCCGATGTTGGCGTGCTTGGATTCGCCGGGGCCGTTGACCACGCAGCCCATCACCGCCACCTGCATGGACTCGACGCCGGGATACTGGCTGCGCCACAGCGGCATCTGGGTGCGCAGAAACGTCTCGATGTCCTGCGCCAGTTCCTGGAACACGGTCGAGGTGGTGCGGCCGCAGCCGGGACAGGCGGTGACCTGCGGGGTGAAGGCGCGCAGGCCGAGCGCCTGCAGGATTTCCTGGCCGACACGGACCTCCTGGGTGCGTTCTCCACCCGGTTCAGGGGTCAGCGAAATGCGGATGGTGTCGCCGATGCCTTCCTGCAGCAGCACCGCCAGCGCGGCGGTCGAGGCGACGATGCCCTTGCTACCCATGCCGGCCTCGGTCAGCCCCAGGTGCAGCGGATAGTCGCACTGCGCAGCGAGATCGCGGTATACGGAAATCAGGTCCTGCACCCGGCTCATCTTGCACGACAGGATGATTTTGTCGCCGCCGAGGCCCAGCTCTTCGGCCTTCTTCGCCGATTCCAGCGCGGACGCCACCATCGCGCGGCGCATCACCACTTCGGCGTCTTCCGGCCGTGCCAGACGCGCATTGTCGTCCATCATGCGCGCCGCCAGCGCCTGGTCGAGGCTGCCCCAGTTGACGCCGATGCGCACCGGCTTGTCGTAGCGGCACGCCGTTTCGATCAGGGTGGCGAACTGTTCGTCGCGCTTGTTGCCGCGCCCGATGTTGCCCGGATTGATGCGCAGCTTCGCCAGCGCCTGCGCGCATTCCGGGACCTGGGTCAGCAGCTTGTGGCCGTTGAAGTGGAAGTCGCCGATCAGCGGCACGCGGCAGCCCAGCACGTCGAGCCGCTCGCGGATGCGCGGCACCGCGGCGGCGGCCTCGAGGGTATTGACGGTGAGCCGCACCAGTTCCGAACCGGCCTCGGCCAGCGCCTGCACCTGGCGCACGGTGGCCGCAATATCGACGGTGTCGGTATTGGTCATCGACTGCACCACCACCGGCGCATCGCCGCCGACCGGCACATGACCGATCTGCGCCTGGCGGCTGGGACGACGGACTATCTGAGACATCATTCTTCCAGGGAGGTGTTCTTCAAGGACGGTTATTCTTCCAGCGTGAAGCGCGCGACCGTCGCGTCGATAAAGGGCTTCAGATCAATGGGACGGCCGTTGTACGTCATCCGCGCCTGGGCTGCATTGCCGATCACCACATCGAACGGCGGCTGGCCGTGGACATCCACGCTGCCGCCCGCGGGATTGAGCTGACGATGCAGCATGCGCCCGCTGGCATCCTTGATCTCGGTCCACGCCTCGTCGCCAAACTCGAGATGCAGCACACTGCCGGCCGCCGGCGCCGGCGTTGCGGGCGCGGCGGCGGCGGCCGGTTCGGCGGGAGCGTCAGGTTCAGCGGGTGCCGCCTCGACAACAGGGGGGACGGCCTCCGCCGGTTCCGCTACGGGCGCCGGCGCCGCAGCGCGGGCGGCCTGGGTTTGCGCGACAACGGGTCCCCGCTCGGTCGAGCCATCCCCCACCCCGCTGTTCAACCACAAATACAGCACCACCGGCACCGCCACCGCCACCACCAGGCCCAGCAGCGACAGCATCAGCCAGGGCGAAGTCAGCCAGGAATGCGACACCGGCTGATCGGCAGGACTGACCGCGGCAGGTTCGGCTGGCGCACCCTGCATGCGCGCCAGCAGGGCTTCGGGCGCGAGTCCCAGCAGGCGCGCATAGTTGCGCACAAACCCGCGCGCGAACACGGGCTGCCCCAGGCTCTCGAAATCATCCGCCTCCATCGCCTCGATCTGGCGATGCATCAGGCGCAGGCGCGCAGCCGCGTCGTCAAGCGCAATCCCTTGCGCTGCGCGAGCGTCACGCAGGATCTGTCCGACCGATGCCTGGCTGCTCTCGCTCATTCGTATTGCCCCGCCAGCAGCAATCGCGCTTCATTCGAATCGGGGAAACGTTTGCGCAGCTGCAGGCCGTAGGCCGCTTCCTGCGTACGGTCGCCCAGCTTGCGTTCCAGCCGCACGCCCAGCCACAGGCTTTCCGCGCTCGGCGGCGCCAACTCGGCATGACGGCCCAGCAGGCGCTGCGTCTCCACCAGCCGGCCCTGCCGGAAATGCAGCCCCGCCAGCTTCAGGATGGTGCTGGGGTTGTCGGGTTGCAGCTTGAGCGACTTCACCAGATTGGCTTCGGCCAGCGCGAGATCGCCCTTCTTTTCCGCGCACAGACCGGCATTGGCCATCGCCTGCTCGGGCCTTGCATACAGCGGATTGCGCAGGGCGGCGCTGAACTGCTCGAGACCTTCGTCGTAGCGGCCGCGCGTGCAGAGAAACCAGCCGAAATTGTTGCGTGCTTCGGAATCGCTGCGATCCAGTTCGATGGCGCGGCGGAAGTTTTCCTCGGCCAGCTTGTCTTCGGCCAGTTCCATGTAGATCAGGCCGTAGATATTGTAGGCCGGGCCAAACCGGCTGTCGGCGGTGATCGCCTTGCGCAGTTCGTCAAGCGCGACCTTGTACTGGGCACGGGAGAAATAGGCGCCGGCCAGGTCGGTGAACGCGCTGGCGCGCTGGCGGCTTCCGCTGTCGGCTTCCGTTTGGGCGACGCCCGCGCCCTCCCCGGCTGGGTGCCCCGCGCAGCCGGGGAGCAAGGCTGCCGCCATCACGATCCATTTCTTCACGCTGCCTCCTTGTGCATCCGTTTCATCACCCGCCCGCTCTTGTCGGCCACCTTGCCCGCCAACTGGCCGCAGGCGGCGTCGATGTCGTCGCCGCGCGTCTTGCGCGTGGTCACCACGTAGCCCGCATCCTGCAGAATCTCGCGGAATGCGCGCATGGCGTCGGCACGCGGTTTTTCATAGCCGGAATCCGGGAACGGATTGAACGGAATGAGGTTGAACTTGCACGGCACCTCGCGCGTCAGCTCGATCAGCTGACGCGCATGCTCGGGCTGGTCGTTGACGCCGGCCAGCATCACGTATTCGAAAGTGATGAAATCGCGCGGCGCGTGCACCAGATAGCGCCGGCACGCCGCCATCAGTTCTGCGAGCGGATACTTTTTGTTGATCGGCACGATCTGGTCGCGCAGCGCATCGTTGGGCGCGTGCAGGCTCACCGCCAATGCCACCGGGCGGCGCTCGGCCAGCCGGTCCATCGCCGGCACCAAGCCGGAGGTCGACACCGTCACCCGCCGCCGCGACAGGCCGTAGGCGTGATCGTCGAGCATGATGCCGAGCGCGGTCACCACGTTCTCGAAATTGGCCAGCGGCTCGCCCATGCCCATCATCACCACATTGCTTACCGGCCGTTCGGCGATTTCGCCGGTGGTGCGATTCGGCAGCGTTTTCAGGCTGTGCTGCGCCACCCACAGCTGGCCGATGATTTCGGCCACCGTCAGGTTGCGGTTGAAGCCCTGCCGCCCGGTCGAGCAGAAGGTGCACTCCAGCGCACACCCCACCTGCGACGATACGCACAGGGTGCCGCGGTCGTCTTCCGGGATGAACACGGTTTCGATGCCGTTACCGACCCCGACGTCGAACAGCCACTTGCGCGTGCCGTCGGCCGAGGTATGGGCGTAATTGATCGCCGGCGCCGCCACCACCGCCTGCTGCTGCAGTTTTTCGCGCAGGCTTTTGGCGATGTCGGTCATCTGCGCAAAATCCGCCACTCCGGCCTGATGCACCCAATGGAACACCTGCCTGGCGCGAAACGGCTTTTCGCCGAGTTCGGCGAACCAGGCGGTCAGCCCTTCGAGGTCGAGATCAAGCAGGTTTTGCGGCATCGGCAGCTTCGTTCAGCGGCTGTAGACTTCGCAGGCGGGGAAGAAATAGGCGATCTCGATCGCGGCGGTTTCCGGCGCGTCGGAGCCGTGCACGGCGTTGGCGTCGATGCTCTCGGCGAAGTCGGCGCGGATGGTGCCGGGTTCGGCCTTCTTCGGATCGGTCGCGCCCATCAGCGCACGGTTCTTGGCAATCGCGTCTTCGCCTTCCAGCACCTGCAGCACCACCGGACCCGACACCATGAAGTCGACCAGATCCTTGAAGAAAGGACGCTCGCGGTGCACCGCGTAGAAGCCTTCGGCCTCCTGGCGCGACAGGTGCTTCATTCTGGACGCCACCACCTTGAGGCCGTTGCTCTCAAAGCGGCTGACGATCTTGCCCACCACGTTTTTGGCGACGGCATCGGGTTTGATGATGGAAAAAGTGCGCTGAACAGCCATGTGAATGCTCCGGACAAATGAGAAAAATCGTACAAAAAACCATGAAAATCAGCCCGCTAGGATAGCACGGCCGGCCCTCGCCTGTCTTGCCCCAGCCGGTGGTTTTCGCTGCGCCGCGTGCGCCGCAGGCAAATTTTCTGCCCCCTGCGGCATGTCAAATCCGCCGCGCCTGAGTATAGTGCGTGCCTGTTCCCACCTCCGCCTTCCCCCATGCTCGAACTCCTGACCGACCCCAACGCCTGGATCGCTTTTGCCACGCTCACCGCACTGGAACTGGTGCTTGGCATCGACAACATCATTTTCATCTCCATCCTGGTCGACAAGCTGCCGGAAAAGCAGCGCGAACTGGCGCGCCGGCTGGGCCTGGGCATGGCCATGTTCATGCGCATCGGCCTGTTGCTGGTGCTGGCCTGGATCATCGGCCTGACGGCACCGTTGTTTACCGTACTGGATCAGGACATCTCGGGGCGCGACCTGATCCTGATCGGCGGCGGGCTGTTCCTGCTGTGGAAAAGCACTAGCGAAATCCATCAATCGCTGGAAGGTGAGGAGGGCCACAGTTCCAGCGTGGTCAAGGCCACCTTCGCTGCCGTCATCCTGCAGATCATGGTGGTCGATCTCGTGTTTTCGCTGGATTCCATCATCACCGCCGTCGGCATGGTGGAGAGCATCGTCGTGATGGTCGCGGCGGTGGTCGCCTCGGTTGCGCTGATGATGCTGTTTGCGGGCGCGATTGGCCGCTTCGTCTCGGCCCACCCCAGCATCAAGATGCTGGCGCTGTCCTTCCTGGTTGCGGTGGGGGTGGTGCTGATCGCCGAGGGCTTTGGCCACCACGTGCCAAAAGGCTACATCTATTTCGCCATGGCCTTCTCGCTGGTGGTGGAAATGCTCAACATCCGCATGCAGCGGCGGCGCGCCGACGCAGTGCGCCTGCACACCGCCTACACGCCCGAAAAGCGCAACGATTAAGCCATCGCGCGCGGGACGATGCCGGGCTCGCCGGGCGCCGCCCGCGCGTCGGCATCGAAGCCGATGCCGGCCGCCCACAGCAGGCGTCCGTCGCACCACAGCAGCGGCAGGCGGTCGCGCTGCCAAGGCGGGACGGCACGCTCCTGCAACAGGTTCTTCAGGCTGCGGCGAGGCCCGCCCGCATGCAGACGCAGGCGCTCGCCGCCCTGGCGCACCCCGAGCGTGACCTCTCCCGCCGCCAGCATGGCGCGTTTCAGGCCAGCGCCCAGCTCGGCATCCATGCGCACGTTCACCCCCGCGGACGGCACCGTCAGCGCCGCTTCCCCCTGCCAGCGCACCGGCGCGGCGGGGGCTGGCGCCACCGCTGCGAGGTAGGCTCCGCCTCGAAAGCGCCATACCTCCATCGGCCCCAGCCTGACGCACACGCGCGCATCGTGTCGCGCATCCAGCAGTTGATGCAGCGCCTCGTTCAACTGCCGCGCGCACGGCATGGGCTGACCCTGCCGCTCGATGAAGTGGCGCAGCAGATTGCGCGCGCGCGGCCGGCTCAAAGCGGCCAGCGCCGCACAATCGAGGCGATCGCCGGCAACGGCCGCCACGGCATCGAGCTGCGCCAGGTTGTCCAGCAACTCGGCCGCATCGGCCTGCAGCGCGGCAGCGCGCGCGAGGGTGACGCCGGCGCCGGGGAAATGCGCGGCCAGCAGCGGCATCACCTGCTGGCGCAAGGCATTGCGGCGGTAGCGGGTATCCTGATTGCTCTCGTCGTCGACCCACGCCAGGCCGTGCGCCTGCGCGTAATCCAGCAGCCCGGCGCGCGGCACGCCCAGCAACGGCCGCAGATGCGCGGCCCGCCATCCGGGCCGGACTTGCGACTCCGCCATTGCCGCCAGGCCTTTCGGCCCCGCGCCGCGCAGCAGCTGCAGCAGTAGCGTTTCGGCCTGGTCGTCCTGCTGATGCGCGGTGAGCAGAAAGTCGGTGTCCAGCGCGGCGAAAATGCGCTGACGTTCGCGCCGTGCCGCCGCCTCGATGCCGGCCGCATCGTCGCGCGCGATCCGTACGCGATGGATGCTTAATTCAAGCTCGCGCGAGGCGCACAGCTGCGCACAGAAATCCGCCCAACGGTCGGCATGCGGCGACAGGCCGTGATGCACATGCACCGCCCGCAGCTCAAAAGGGTGTTGGCGGCGCTGCGCCAGCAAGGCGTGGAGCAGCACCACCGAGTCGAGCCCGCCCGACAGCGCCAGCGTCAGACGTGCGTGGCGGGGGACGTGGCGAACCAGGCTGTCCGCCACCGCGGCGGCGGCCTTATTTGACAGGGGTTCCCTTGAAGCTGCCATACGCCCGCAGGCGCTGGTAACGTGCGGTCAGCAGCGCATCGACCGGCTGCTTGCGCAACTCGGCGAGGGTATCCGTCAGCGCGCGGCGCATCGACTGGAACATGACATCCCAGTCGCGCTGCGCGCCGCCCAGCGGTTCTTCGATGATGCGGTCGACCAGCCCGTTCGCTTTCAGGCGGTCGGCGGTGATGCCCAGGGTTTCGGCGGCGACCGACGCCTTGTCGGCGCTCTTCCACAGGATCGAGGCGCAGCCTTCGGGCGAGATCACCGAATAGGTCGAGTATTGCAGGATCAGCGTGCGGTCGCCGACGCCGATCGCCAGCGCGCCGCCGGAGCCGCCTTCGCCGACGATGGAGCAGACGATCGGCGTCCGCAGTTCGGCCATCGCGTACAAATTGCGTGCGATGGCCTCGGACTGGCCGCGCTCCTCGGCGCCGATGCCCGGGTAGGCGCCGGGCGTGTCGATGAAGGTGAAAATCGGCAGGCCGAACTTCTCCGCCAGGCGCATCAGGCGCAATGCCTTGCGGTAGCCTTCCGGGCGCGGCATGCCGAAATTGCGGTAGATCTTCTCCTTGGTGTCGCGGCCTTTCTGGTGGCCTATCACCATCACCGGTTCGCCGTTGAAGCGCGCCATGCCGCCGACGATCGCGGCATCGTCGGCGAAGGCGCGGTCGCCGTGCAACTCGGCAAAATCGGTGAACAGGCCCTGCGCGTAATCGAGCGTGTACGGCCGCTGCGGATGGCGTGCCACCTGCGACACCTGCCAGGCGTTGAGCTTGGCGTAGATGTCCTTGGTCAGCGTCTGGCTCTTCTTCTGCAGACGGCGGATTTCCTCCGAAATATCCAGCGCGGAGTCGTCCTGCACGAAGCGCAGCTCTTCGATCTTGGCTTCGAGTTCGGCAATCGGCTGCTCAAAGTCGAGGAAAGTGGTTTTCATCGGGGGTCTTCACAAGGCGGTCACAGAACACAGGTTAGCCGGGCATTTTAGCAGCCCGGCGGCGTTTGCCGTGCAGCTTCCTCAATGATGGTGATGGCCGTGAGCGCCATGCGCGTGGCGGTGCGAAACCTCGTCCGGCGAGGCGGCACGCACTTCGGCCACTACGCACTGGAAATGCACCGACTGCCCCGAATAAGGATGATTGCCGTCGACCACCACCTTGTCTTCGGCGATCTCGGTCACGGTGTAGAGCATTTCCTCGCTGCCGTCGACCGGCGAACCGACGAACTGCATGCCGACCTCGATGTCGTCGGGGAAGGCGTCGCGCGGCTCCAGCCGCACCAGGTCTTCCTCGTATTCGCCGAAGGCGTCGGCCGGCTGCAGCTTGAGGTCGATCTGATCGCCCACTGCCTTGCCTTCCAGCGCCTGCTCCACCAGCGGGAAGATGTTGTCGTAGCCGCCGTGCAGGTAGCTGACCGGTTCGTCGCTCTCCTCCAGCAGCTTGCCCTCCATGTCGCGGACGATGTAGGTGATGGTGACGACGGTGTCCTTGCCGATATTCAATTGAGTTCCCCTTTGCTCATTAAAGCAACCAGTTGAAGCACTTCCGCCGCGTGCCCGCGGCTGGAAACGCCGTACAGTGCGTGACGGATGACGCCCTGTTTGTCGATGACGAAGGTGGAACGCGCCATGCTTTTACGCATGACGCCGTCCACCTCCTTGTCCTGCAGCACGCCATAGGCTGCGCAGGTCGTTTGTTCCTTGTCGGCCAGCAAGCGCACGCTGATGCCGTGCTTGTCGCGAAACTCGCCATGCTTGATGCAGTCGTCGCGCGACACGCCGAGCACGCTGGCCCCCAGCCTGGCGAAATCGTTCTCCAGTTCGGAAAACTCGATCGCCTCGGCGGTGCACCCGGGCGTGTCGTCGCGCACGTAAAAATACAGCACCAGGGTTTTCCCCCGGAACTGGGACAGTTCGACGATATTCATGTCCGCATCCGGGTTGGAAAAATCCGGCGCGCGATCTCCAGCTTTCAACATGGGCAGTTCCACCGCGTATTTTTCGGCAGCATTCTAACAGGGGGCATCCAATCGCACCGTTATAATTCCGCCCATGACGACCCCCCTGCTTGGCGGCCTCAGCCCCACCCGCTTCCTGCGCGAGATCTGGCACAAACGCCCGCTGCTGATCCGCAACGCGATACCGGGCTTTGCCGGACTTCTGTCGCCCGCCGAGATGCGGCAACTGGCCTGTCGCGACGACGTCGAATCGCGCCTGATCCGGGGCAGCGGCAGCGACTGGCAGCTCGATCACGGCCCGTTCCGGAAAAGCGATTTCAGGCGCCTGCCGGAAACCGAGTGGACCCTGCTGGTGCAATCGCTCAACCATTTTCTGCCCGAAGCCGACGCCTTGCTGGCGCGCTTCAATTTCATACCGCACGCCCGCCTCGACGATTTGATGGCGAGCTACGCCGTGCCCGGCGGCAGCGTCGGCCCGCATTTCGATTCGTACGACGTTTTTCTGCTGCAGGGCCAGGGGCACCGCCGCTGGCAGATCAGTACGCAGACGGACCTCGCGCTGATCGACGATGCGCCGCTGAAAATCCTGCGCCGCTTCAAGGCGGAGGACGAGTGGGTGCTCGGCCCCGGCGACATGCTCTACCTGCCGCCGCACGTCGCGCACTACGGCGTCGCCGTGGATGCCTGCATGACCTATTCGATCGGCTTCCGCGCGCCCGCCGCCGAAGAACTGGCGCACGGCTTCCTGATGCACCTGCAGGACACCCTCGCGCTGGAAGGCCGCTATGCCGACCCCGACCTGCGCCGACCAGCCCACCCCGGCGAAATCGGCCGGGCGATGCTGGCGCAAATCGAAGACATGATCGCCCACATCAAATGGACCAAACGCGACATCGCCGAGTTCGCCGGGCGCTATCTGTCCGAACCCAAGCCGAATGTATTTTTCGACCCGCCGGACACCCCGCTCGGCCAAGCCGCCTTCGACCGACAGGCAGGCAAGGCCGGCGTGGCGCTCGATCCCAGGTCGCGCCTGCTGTTTGCGGGCAAACGCTTTTTCATCAATGGTGAGGCTTTCACGCCGCAGGCCGGCGAAACCGCCGCACTGCGGCAGCTGGCCGACCGGCGCCGCCACCCCGCGCCGCTGCCGGCCGCGCTGCGCAAGCGCCTGCATGACTGGTACCGGGCCGGCTGGCTGGAGATCGGCGCCGAATGAATGCCCTCGAAACCCCGGCCGAACTCCGCGCCGCGTTCGACGCGCTGCTCGCCGCCACGCAGCGCCGGCTGCGCCTGTACGACCACGACCTGAGTCTGTTCGACCTCGACCACGCCCCCCGCCACGCGGCTCTGCGCGCGCTGTGCGTGGCTGGCGGCGGGCGCCGCATCGAGCTGCTGCTCGATGACATTGGCCGCGTTGCAGGCGACCATCCCCGCCTGATGCAGCTGCTGCGCGATTTCGGCCATATCCTCGAAATCCGCCAGGCCGACCCCGACGCGCCGCGCCCCGGCCAGGCATTCGTGCTGGCCGACCGCCACGGCGTGCTGCTGCGCGCCGACAAGGCCGCGGTGCACGGCGTCCTGCATCCGGACGACCCCGGCAGCGCCGTGGCGCTGCATCAGGATTTCGAAGGCATGTGGCAGCGCGCGCCGGCCGCCGTGTCGGCGACCACGCTGGGCCTGTAAGCAGGCTAGAGCGAACTTAGCCAGGCCAGCTCGGACTCGCAGAAACCGGCCTTTCGGCGCGCCGCCAGATTGAACGGCGGTTTCAGCGGCGGCGCATCGTAATCGACCAGCAGCTGGCGAAACGTCGTTTCGGGCCGCAGCCCGCGCGCCGCGCACAGCCAGCCGAACCAGTGGCTGCCGATGGCGACATGACCGATCTCATCGCGCTCGATGACGGCGAGGATCTCGATCATGCGCATGTCGTTCACGGCGCGGAGCTTGTCGACGATCAGCGGCGCGGCATCGAGCCCGCGCGCTTCCAGCACGCGCGGCACCAGCGCCATGCGCACCAGCGGGTCGTGCGCGGTTTTCAGCGCCATGTCCCACAGGCCGTTGTGCGCCGGAAAATCGCCGTAGGCATAGCCCAGCGTAGCCAGATGCGCGTTCAGCAGCGCGAAATGCAGCGCCTCCTCGTCCGCCACGCGCAGCCAGTCGGCGTAATACGCGGCCGGCATGCCGGCAAAACGCTGGGCGGCGTCGAGCGCCAGATTGATCGCGTTGAATTCGATATGCGCCAGCGCATGGACGAGGGCTGCGCGGCCGGGCAGCGTGTCGGCACGGCGGCGCGGCACTTTCTGCGGCGGGACCTGCAGCGGTTTTTCGGGATGCCCGGGCTGGTCGATGGGGATACGCGGCACCTCGCCCGCACAATCGATCAGGCCCGCCTGCCAGTCTGCCTGCAGCGCATGCACACAGGCGAGTTTGGCCGCCGGCTCGCGCGTATTCAGGCACACCGCCAAACGCTGCGGCAGTGAATCTAGCGCCGGTCCACCCATCGGATACCCATCAGCGCGATGGCCAGGAAGATCAGCAGCGGCAGGATCGACACCACAACCGCAGGCCAGTCGTTCAGCAGGCCGAGATGGCCGAACAGCCGGCTCAGCAAATGAAAGCCGAGGCCGGCCAGAATGCCGATGAAAATCTTGCTGCTGGTGCCGCCGGAACGCGGCCCCTGGATGGCGAACGGCATGGCGATCAGCATCATGATCGGGATGACGAACGGGCTGAGAAATTTCGTCCACAGGGCAAGTTCGTAACGCGTGGCCTTCTGGCCGTTTTCCTTGAGATGCGCCACATAGCGCCAGAGGGTGCGCGCCGACATTTTCTCCGGCGCCACCAGCAGCACGCTGAGGATGTCGGGCGTCAGTACCGACTGCCAGTCCTGGCGCGCGCTGCGGGTGGCGTGGATGCCGTCGGTATCGAAGCGCGTTTCCACCACCTGCTGCAGGCTCCAGGTCTGGTTGCCGCGCCAGCTGGCCTCGGCGGCGGCGCGGATCCAGCCGAGGCGGCCAGCGGCATCGAAGCCGTAAATTTCGATGCCGCGCAGGGTGTTGTCGGGCATCACCTCGCGCACGTTGATGAAGGCGCTGCCGTCCTTGACCCACAGGCCGGAGCGAAACTGCTGCGCCACCACCGAACGGGTGGCGGCCAATTTATAGCGCTGCGCCGTTTGTTCGGACCACGGCGCGACGTATTCGCCCAACACCAGCACCAGCAGCGACAACATCACGCCGATCGCAGCGAAATAGGACGCCACACGCCAACTGGACAGGCCCGATACCCGCATCACCGCGAATTCCGAATTACCCACCAGGCGGGACAGCGCGAACAAGGTGCCGATCAGCGCCGCCACCGGCAGGATTTCATACAAGTGCCCGGGCAGGCTGAGCAGCACCACCACGGCTGCCTGCCCCAGGCCATAATTGTTGCGCCCCAGGCTGCCGAGCTCCTGCATCACGTCGAAAAAGGCGAACAGCACCAGTAGGCCCAGCAGCACGAATGACGACGCCGCCAGCACCTGGCCCGCCAGATAGCGCGCCAGCAGCTTCATGACCGCCTCCGGCGCGCACCATGCTGGCGCGTGCGCATGTAAAACAGGGCGACCACGGCGAACAGCATCAACAGATGCGACGACAGCATCCCCGCCCACGGATTGAGCCTGCCCTGCGCCACCCAGGCCTGCGACAGCGACAGCAGATTGCTGTAAACGAAATACAGCAGCAGTGCGATCACCAGCCCGTAGGAGCGGCGCGCCCGCGTGTTGACGAAACTGAGCGGAATCGCCATCACGGCAAGAATCAGCGCGCTGAGCGGCACACCCAGCCGCCACAGCAGTTCGGCGCGCGCCGGTGGCGACGCATCGCCGATCAGCTCGCCCGGCGGCGCCTGGCGAATGCCGGTTTCCTTGCCGCCGGCAGCCACCGGGTCGAGCCGCATCCAGTAGCGTTCGAACTGCACGATGCGATAGTCGAGCTGGCCGGGGATGCCTTCATAGCGGCGTCCATCCTTGAATACCAGATAGCGCGAGCCGTCGGGCAGCTGGGTGTGGCTGCCTTCGCGCGCCACCACCAGGCCGAGCTGGCCGTCGATGCGCGACTGCATGAACACGTTGCGCACGATGCCGGTCAGCGGGTTGAGCGATTCGACGTAATAAACGCGCTGACCGGCGCTGGATTCGGCAAACAGTCCGGGCGCGATCAGGGAGCTTTCGCTGCGGCTGCGCAAATCCTGGCGATATTCGCTTTTCTTGGTCTGCGCCCACGGATTGAGCACCAGCGTCAGCAACAGGATCACCAGCGAAAACGGCACGGCGAACGTCAGCACCGGCCGCATCCATTGCGTGAGCGACAGCCCGGCATTGAGCCAGATGACCATTTCGCTGTCGCGCCACATGCGCGACAGCGGCAGCAGCACGCCGGCGAACAGCGCGATCGTCATCAATACCGGCAGAAAATACAGCAGCGAGAAGCCGAGAAAGGCGAATACCGCCTCGTTGGCGAGCTCGCCCCGCGCCACGTCGCCCAGCAAGCGGATGAACAGCACCACCAGCGCAATCGCAATCAGCACCGCCAGCACGGCGCCGGTGGCAAGGCCCATTTCGCGGGTCAGCGCACGGCGATAGAGCATGGGGCTATCCGGGCGTCATTCGGGGCATGAACGTGCTTTTGACATTCCACTGCGGCTGCGCCAATAATCGCCCGACCGGCAAATTGCATTTTTTTGAGCACAGACATGGAAAGCAAGGACATCGAACTCGAATTTAGCATAAAAAGCGGCGCGCCCGAAAAGCAGCGCACCGCCTGTGTCGTCGTCGGCGTGTTCGAAAGCCGCAAGCTGTCGGCGCCGGCGATCGACATCGACCGCGCCAGTGACGGCTATCTGTCGGACATCCTGCGCGGCGGCGACATGGAAGGCAAGGCCGGCACCACGCTACTGCTGCACAAGGTACCCAACATTCTGGCCGACCGCATCCTGCTGGTCGGCCTCGGCAAGGAACGCGAGTTCCACGAAAAAGCCTACCGCGATGCCATCGCCAGCGCGGTGAAGACCCTGCGCGACACCGGCTCGATGGAAGCCGCCATCACCCTCAGCGAAATCCCGGTCAGGAAGCGCGACGTCACCTGGAACATCGAACAGGCGGTGATCAGCGCCCACGATGCGCTGTACCGTTTCGACCACATGAAGAGCAAGCCGAGCGAGGCGCGCCGCCCGCTCAAGCGCGTGATCTTCGCCGTTTCGCGACGCGGCGAACTCAAGTATGGCGAGGTCGGCCTGGCGCGCGGGCTGGCGATCGCCCGTGGCATCGGCCTGGCCAAGGACCTGGGCAACACGCCGTCCAACATATGCACCCCCGAATACCTGGCCGGCCAGGCGCAAAAGCTGGCCAAGGCCTACGGCTTCCGCAGCGAGATTCTCGACTATGCCGCCTGCGACAAGCTCGGCATGGGTTCCTTCCTGTCGGTCGGCAAGGGCAGCGACAAGCCGCCGCGCTTCATCGTGCTGAAGCATGAAGGCGGTGCCAAGGGCGACAAGCCGGTGGTGCTGGTCGGCAAGGCGGTCACCTTCGACGCCGGCGGCATTTCGCTCAAGCCGCCGGCCGAAATGGACGAGATGAACTACGACATGAGCGGCGGCGGCGCGGTCATCGGCGCCTTCCGCGCCATCGGCGAACTAGGGCTTGCGCTCAACGTCGTCGGCCTTATCCCCGCCTGCGAGAACATGCCGGACGCGAACGCCAACAAGCCGGGCGACATCGTCACCTCGATGTCCGGCCAGACCATCGAGATCCTCAACACCGATGCCGAAGGCCGCCTCATCCTGTGCGACGCGCTGACCTACGCCGAGCGCTTCGAGCCCGATGCAGTGATCGATCTGGCGACCCTGACCGGTGCCTGCGTGATCGCGCTCGGCGCCCATCCCAGCGCGCTATTCAGCAACCACGACCCGCTGGCGCGCGAGATCGAGCACGCCGCCGACCATGCCTGGGACCGCGTCTGGCGCATGCCGCTGTGGGACGACTACCAGGAGCAGCTGAAGAGCAGCCTCGCCGACATGGCCAACATCGGCGGCCGCCCCGCCGGGTCGATCACCGCGGCCTGCTTCCTGTCGCGCTTCGCCAAAAAATACCACTGGGCCCACCTCGACATCGCCGGCACCGCCTACAAGGGCGGACGCGAAAAAGGCTCGACCGGACGCCCGGTGTCGCTGCTGGTGCACTTCCTCCTGAACCGCGTCCAGAAGTAAGCCGCCGGCAGTGACCGAAATCACCTTCTACACCTTTGCCGCCAACCCGCTCGACGTCGCCCGCCGCGTCGCCGCCAAGGCGCACGGCCAGGGCAAGCAGGTGATGATCTACGCGCCCGACCCGACCATTGCCGACGCCATCGACCGTCTGCTGTGGAGCGCACCCGCGCTGAGCTTCGTGCCGCACTGCCGCGATAGCGACCCCCTGGCAAGCGAGACGCCGGTGCTGATCGGCACCGACGCCGACGCCCTGCGCCAGGCGGACGTGATGATCAACCTGCACCGCGAGCAGCCGCCCGCCTTTGCCCGCTTCGAGCGCCTGGTCGAAATCGTCGGCCAGGACGAAGCCGGGCGCGAGCAGGGACGCGCGCGCTACCGTTTTTATCAGACCCGCGGCTATGCCCTGCAAACGCACGACCTGCGCCAGCACGCCGGATAAATGCGAGGCTGACATGAGCGACAGCCACCCGCCAGGACAACTGGACACACTGAGCAAAATGGACGCGCTGCTGAGAAAGCATCGCGGCGGCGCCGAGGACAGCCGCGATGCGCCGCCCGTGCACGCGCCATCCGGACAGACGGTCCCGCCCGCTGCCTGGCTGCCGGTGCTGACCCAGGTGATCGAGCGCGGCACGCCGCCCGCTTTAGCCGCAGCGCCCCCACCACCCGCTGCGGCTGCAGCAGCGACCTTTCACGCATCGCCCGAAACATCCGCAGCCGCCGTCAGCGACACCCTGGCCGAGCAGCTGATGAGCGAACTGGCGCCCCGCTTGTCCGAAGTCATGGAAAAGCAGGTCGCCGCCGAGCTGCGCAAAAACCTCGACGAAACCGTGGCCAGCCTGCTCAATCAGCTCGACGTCAACGTGCGCGAGATCGTGCGCGATGCCGTCGCCGAAAAACTCAAGCAACCACGCGATCCCCCTGCCTGACACGGCATCGGTACAGCGCGCGTTTCCCGCTGCTTTTTTTGGGGCTTAGCCCGGGCCTTTTTGGGACTTGTCCCAGGTATTTTTGGGATAATGGCGGTTTTGCCCGCACGCCATGGAACTCGCCAAATCCTTCGAACCGGCTGACATCGAGAAACGCTGGTACGCCCAGTGGGAAAGCGCCGGTTACTTCAAGGCAGGCGATCAAGCCGACGCTCCCGCCTACTGCATCATGCTGCCGCCGCCCAACGTCACCGGCACGCTGCACATGGGCCACGCTTTCCAGCACACCCTGATGGACGCGCTCACCCGCTACCACCGCATGGCGGGTGACAATACGCTGTGGCAACCCGGCACCGACCACGCCGGCATCGCCACCCAGATCGTGGTGGAGCGCCAGCTCGACGCGCAGGGCGTCTCGCGCCACGACCTCGGCCGCGAGAAATTCCTCGACAAGGTGTGGGAATGGAAGGAGCATTCCGGCTCGACCATCACCCGCCAGATGCGCCGACTCGGCACCAGCCCCGACTGGAGCCGCGAGCGCTTCACCATGGACGCCGGCCTGTCGAAGGCCGTCACCGAAGTGTTCGTGCGGCTCTACCGCGAGGGTCTCATCTACCGCGGCAAGCGGCTGGTGAACTGGGATCCGGTCCTCGGCACCGCGGTGTCCGACCTCGAAGTCGTCAGCAGCGAGGAAGACGGCTTCATGTGGGAAATCAACTATCCGCTCGAAGACGGCTCCGGTTTTTTGACCGTCGCCACCACCCGCCCGGAAACCCTGCTCGGCGACAGCGCCGTCGCCGTGCATCCGGAGGACGAGCGTTACCAGCACCTGATCGGCAAGCATGTGCGCCTGCCGGTCGCCGAGCGCACCATCCCTATCATCGCTGATGACTACGTCGACCGCGAATTCGGCACCGGCGTGGTCAAAATCACCCCGGCGCACGACTTCAACGACTGGCAGGTGGGGCAGCGCCACAAGCTGGTGGCGATCAGCGTGCTGACGCTCGACGCGAAAATGAACGACCTCTGCCCGACCGAATACCAGGGCCTGGATCGCTACGACGCGCGCCAGAAGCTGCTCGACGCACTGCAGGCCAAGGGCCTGCTGGTGTCGGCCAAGCCGCACAAGCTGATGATCCCGCGCGGCGACCGCACCCATGCGGTGATCGAGCCGATGCTCACCGACCAGTGGTTCATGAGCATGGAAGGCCTCGCCAAGCAGGGCCTCGCCGCGGTCGATTCCGGCGAGCTGAAGTTCGTGCCGGAGAACTGGACCACCACCTATCGCCAGTGGCTCGACAATATCCAGGACTGGTGCGTGTCGCGCCAGCTGTGGTGGGGTCACCGCATCCCGGCCTGGTACGACGCCGACGGCAATTTCTACGTCGCGCACAGCGAGGAAGAGGCAAGGAAGCAGGCCGGCGGCCGCGAACTGACGCAGGACAACGACGTGCTCGACACCTGGTTCTCCAGCGCGCTGTGGCCGTTCTCCACGCTGGGCTGGCCGGAACAGACGCTGGAACTCGAGCGCTACCTGCCGACCTCGGTGCTGGTCACCGGCTTCGACATCATCTTCTTCTGGGTCGCCCGCATGGTGATGATGTCCTTGCACTTCACCGGCCGCGTGCCGTTCCGCGAGGTCTACGTCACCGGTCTCGTGCGCGACTCCGAAGGCCAGAAGATGAGCAAGTCGAAGGGCAACGTGCTCGACCCGATCGACCTCATCGACGGCATCGCCGTCGACGACCTGGTCGCCAAGCGCACCCAGGGCCTGATGAATCCCAAGCAGGCCGCCAGCATCGAGAAGCGCACCCGCAAGGAATTCCCGGAAGGCATCGCCGCCTACGGGACGGATGCGTTGCGCTTCACCTTCGCCAGCCTTGCGACGCACGGCCGCGACATCAAGTTCGACCTGCAGCGCGCCGAGGGCTACCGCAACTTCTGCAACAAGCTGTGGAACGCCACCCGCTTCGCGCTGATGAACCTCGAAGGCCACGACTGCGGCCTCGACACCGGTGCGGCATTCGACTATTCGGATGCCGACCGCTGGATCGTTTCGCGCCTGCAACAGGCCGTCTCCGAAGTGCACGAAGCCTTCGCCGCCTATCGCTTCGACCAGGCCGCCCGCGCGGTCTACGAGTTCGTATGGGACGAATACTGCGACTGGTATCTGGAGCTCGCCAAGGTGCAACTGAACAATGGCACGCCGGAACAGCAGCGCGCCACCCGCAGGACGCTCGCCACGGTGCTCGAAACCACGCTGCGCCTCGCCCACCCGATCATCCCCTTCATCACCGAGGAACTGTGGCAGAAGGTGGCGCCGCTCGCCGGCGCTACTCATAAGGCATCACCCTCCGGCGATGGCGGCGACAGCATCATGCTCGCCGCCTATCCGCAGGTGAATGAAGCACAGCGCCATCCAGACAGCGTCGCGCGCATCCAGTTGCTGAAGGAACTGGTCAACGCCTGCCGCACCCTGCGCGGCGAGATGAACCTGTCGCCCGCCCAGCGCGTGCCGCTGGTGATCGAAGGCGACGCCACCGCGATCAACGCACTGGCGCCCTACATCGCCGCGCTCGGCAAGCTCTCCGAGGTCAGCGCCGTCGCTGCGCTGCCGGAAGCCGACGCCCCGGTCGCCCTGGTCGGCGACATGCGGATGATGCTGGTGGTGGAAATCGACAAGGACGCGGAACGCGCGCGCCTGGCCAAGGAAATCGCCCGCATCCAGGGCGAAATCAAGAAAGCCGAAGGCAAGCTCGCCAACCCCAGCTTCGTCGACAAGGCCCCCGCCGCCGTCGTGCAGCAAGAGCAGGCGCGGCTGGCTGATTTTGCTGCCATGCTGCAAAAGCTGGAGGCGCAGCACGCTCGGCTTGGTTGATGCCAAATGGACGACTACAAAAAAGCGCGGCCGAGTCCGCGCTTTTTTGTTCTCTCCGGAATAATCCTCCAGACGCACATAAAAAAAACCGGGGCCTAAGGCCCCGGTTTCCAATCAGCTGAAACACTGCTGAAAATTACATCTTCCAGCTGTACTGGATGCCCAGCGAGTTTTGGTACATCTCGATCGTATCGACATTAGTACCGAAGGGCGCGCCAGGACGTGCCGCACTCACATCATTCTTAAAGCCATGCATATAGGCCATGGAGACTTCGTCCCCCGAAGACAGCGTATAGGTAAAGCCAAGCGTGACATGATTTTCAATCACTGCAGGTGCAAGGATATTGAACAGCACCTCACCCAGGTCGGAGCCGCTGATAGGGTTGTCGCTATGGCTATACCCTGCGCGCAGAGTCAGATTCTGGCTGTATTTGTACTCCGTGCCCAGTTTCCACACATCGATATTGGAGTAGCCAAAACCAGGGCCATTGGCGGAACCGAGCGGCTGACCCAAGACCAACAGATTTGACACAGGGTTGCCAACCGAAGCCACTTTACCGTAGTTGATACGCTGGTAATCCAGGGCCAATTTAACGGCAGGAGTGGCTTGCCAAGCCACACCCAAATTATAGTTTTCAGGAATATCAAAATCGCCCTGCTCAGCAAACAAGCCCTTGTACTTGCTGAACTCTTCGAAATTCATTTTCGACGCATACGCAGCGCCGATGGTGACGGTAGGCGTGATTTTGCCCATGTAACCAATGCGCACGCCATAACCATATGCGTCATCGTTACCACGGTTGGTCAAGTTAGCTGCATCAGAGGAATATGCGGAGAAAGGCTGGATGCCCGTAGCAGCAAAGCGCTGATAACCCACCAACGGGGAAATACCGATGGAGTGATTAGGAGCCACCTTGTAAGCAGCAGTCGGGGCAACGATCAGCTGCATCAAGTCGACACCCAGGGCACCCGAACCACCCAATATATTCATCGTCCCAAATGCACCGCCAAGCGCAGGGTAGTCGGTATTCATGCCGCCGTTTCCATACACAGTCACGCCAAGGGACAGATTGGGGTTCATCATTCGGTTGTAACCGAACTCAGGCACCAGGAAATAATTGGCATCGCTCTCGGACGTAACCGGAGTACCGAAGTCTCCCGCATTGGATGCCTCGCGAATCGGGCTGAATATATCCATACCCAAATCCATACGGTTACCAGCAAAAACCATGGCGGCGGGGTTGTTCGCACCACCAAACGCATCGTCATGCAGGGCGGTGGATGCACCGGCCATGCCCTTGGCCTTCATGCCGTAGCCGTGCGAAAAATAACCGTTGGTTGCGTAGGCGCTGCCGGCCAGACCGGCCAGTGCCATGAATGCGAAAACTTTTGTCAATTTCATTTATGTCTCCTTGGGCGAAATTACTACAGATAAGCTCATTGAATAGCCTGCCCTGAAGGCTACGCCCGCTCTAGGGCTTAAACAAGCAAGCCAGCCCGGGGCGCCCAAAAAACCGGATGCGGTGTGGTACAAAAGACACATAAAAAAAGAGCCGGGATTTCCCGGCTCTTTTTCATCAGGCTGCAATCCGTTTCAGATAAACAGGCAGATGTCGGTCTCGCCTGCGAACTCGAGGAAGGTGGCGGCGCCGCCGTATTCGAGGCCGTCGATGAAGTCGGAATGCTCGAAACCGAACAGTTCGACGGTCATCTGGCAGGCGATGAACTTGACTTCGGCTTCCTGGCACAGTTCGCGCAGGTCGGGGATGGTGGCCACGCCGTTGTTGGCGATGGTCTGCTTCATCAGGGCCGTCGCCACGCTTTCATAGCCGGGGATGATGGCCTGGATGGCGTTGGGCATGTTCCAGTTGATGCTCTTGAACCACTTGGGGCCGAACGGCATTTTCATCGGCATGCCGGGGTTGCCCAGCGGGCTCACCTTGAGGCCGGACAAGTCTTTGCGAACGAGTTGAAGGCCGTAGAAGGTGAAGAAAATCTGGGTTTCATAGCCCAGCGCGGCCGCCGTGGAGGCCAGGATGAACGGGGGGTAAGCCCAGTCCAGCGTGCCCTTGGTGGCGATAATGGCCATTTTTTTGGTATCCATGCTCAGTCTCTCCTCTGCCGGTTAAAAAAACAGCGCCGCATGTTCTTTGAACAGACGGCGCTGGTTTGGTTTTTTGTATTTATTTTTTCTTCATGAAGAAGGTGAATTCGCCGCCCGCTTCGGCGGTAGACAGCAGTTCATTGCCGGTCTGCTTGGCGAAAGCGGCGAAATCCTTGACCGAGCCCGGGTCGGTGGACAGGATTTTCAGCACCTGGCCGCTTCCGACTTCGGCCAGGGCCTTCTTGGCGCGCAGAATGGGCAGCGGACAGTTCAGGCCGCGGGCATCGAGTTCTTTATCGAAATTCATTTAGTTCTCCTTACATTCATTAAATAATTATGTACTAAAAACGCTGCGGTACCTTAAACCAGAAATTTTTCCATTGCAACCGAAATTGCTGCGCCGCTGAAAAATCTGGCGACACCTCCAAACCGATCCTGAAGCGGGGTTTTAGCGCGGCCGGCTGAGGGCGTTTCCGGAGCGCGCCCAAGCCATGATGCCGCCAGCCAGATTGTGCATGTTGCCGTAGCCCTGGGAAGCCATGAACGCGCACGCCTGGGCCGATCGCGCACCGGAACGGCAGTAGATCACCACGGGCCGGTCCTGGGGAACATCGGCCGCGCGCAGGGGCAGCAAGTGCAGCGGAATGTGGATGGCGCCATCGATCACGCCTTGCGCCACTTCGGCCTCGGTGCGCACATCGATCAGATGCGCGCCCTGGGCTGCGATTTCCGCGACATAGCCGGGATCGACTTCCTTGAAACCTGACAGTCCGAACATAGGTGTCACACTCCTGTAATGGAGAAATTAGAGTTCTCTAATATATCTCAAAGCGAGGCGCGCGCCAAGCATCGGGCCGCGTAGCGGCGCCCTTGCAGCCTCTGGGCGCACGCCCCGGATTGCGGGCCTTTTTGCGGCATTCCGGGCTTGCTCAACAGCGCTGGGCACCGTGATACAGGTTGACCACGTGGCGCGCCTCGGCAAAAAACAGCCAGCGCTCGACCGCGGCGCCGGCGATGCCCGCGAAGGCCGCGACAATGGCGGCGGTTTGCCCGCCATGCTGGTTGAAGACCCATACCAGCATCAGGCCGGGCAGCGCGAAGCCCACCACGAAAACCACGGCCTTGAGCAGGCCGGCTTTCTGCCGCGCGATCCGGAAGCCGAATTCCTGGGTCAGGAAGGTGCCATGGGTATGACCGGTGTCCAGCAGCTTGACCTTGGCGCGGGTCAGGCCGGTGGCGGTATTGATGGTGGGCGTCAAGCCGGGGCTGCGGATCCAGAAATAGTAGATCGCCTTCAGCACTGCGGCGATCGAGACGATCAGCGCCGACATCGCGATGTAGGGCGTGGTATCGAGGCCGGCATAGACCGCGCCCAGCAGCAGCAGCAGGCTGCCGCTGGCATAGCCCAGAGCCAGATAATTGGCGGGTACCAGCGGGGTGTTCCACTGGCGGATGGTTTTCAGGCAGGCGTAGATCATGCCGGTGGAGAACACCGTGATCCAGGCCAGCACCGCCGTCAGGAAACCGAAGGTTTCACGCAGCCACAGCGGCGCCTCGAACCAGATGCACACAAGGTAGATCAGCGCCAGCGGCATGAACACCACGGCAAACACGCCCTCGCGCGACAGCCACGAGGTGCGGAAGCGGCTGAACGCGCGCCAGGCGTTTTTCGGATTGGCGAGGTGGAAGGTGGACGACAGCAGGCCGAACACGATCAGGCCCATCGCGACGAGTCCGCCGACGACCAGCTGTTCGCGGCTGAAGCCGCCGCCGAGCTTGAACGTGTCGGCGATGAACAGCAGCGAAATCAGGCCGAAGCCGGCGCCCGATGCGACGGTAAAGAAAATGACTGAGAAAGCGGGATGCATGGATACTCCTGGCTCGATTTATCGGGCGCGCGACTCAGCGGCGCACCAGCTTGTTGGCGAACTGCTTGATGCTTTCCTTGAGGCCGCCGCGGGGCTTGGTGTCGACCGGAATCACCGGCTTGCGGCGCGGCGGCAGGTACTGGTTGGTCGGGTTGTAGTTGAGCTCGGGCATCAGCGGGAAGCCGCCGCGCTCGCGCACCGCGCGCGACACCGCCGAATCGGGATCGTCGAAGTCGCCGAACATGCGGGCGTGCGCCGGGCAGGTCAGCACGCACGAGGGCTGGCGCTCCTCGACCGGCAGTTGCTGGTCGTAGATGCGGTCGACGCACAGCGTGCACTTCTTCATGGTGCCGCTGGAGCGGTCGAGTTCGCGCGCGCCGTAGGGACACGCCCACGAGCAGTAGTTGCAGCCCATGCACTTGTCCTGGTCGATCAGCACGATGCCGTCTTCGGCGCGCTTGTACGAGGCGCCGGTCGGGCACACGGTGACGCAGTCGGCATCCTCGCAGTGCATGCACGACATCGGAAAATTGATCGTCTTGTTGTTGGGATACTCATCCATTTCGTAATGGCGGATCCGGTTGAACCACACGCCCGACGGCTCGGCGCCGTAGGGCTGGTAGTCGGACAACGGGCCGATGGTGCCGGAGGCGTTCCATTCCTTGCAGGCGATGGCGCAGGCATGGCAGCCCACGCACACGTCGAGGTCGATGACCAATCCAAGTCTCATGTTGTGCTCGCTTTATATTTACGGATGCTGCTTAGTTCTGCTGCTCTCAGTTCTTCTCATGGCTGCGGGCGTCGTAACGCAGCACGTCGGGGCGCTCGTAGCGCTCGTCGCCCGGCAGCGGCTTCAGCGTGTCGAATTGCGGCCACGAGCCGGTCTCGCCCGGCGCGGCCTTCCATATCTTCACGCGCAGGTCGAACCATGCCGCCTGGCCGGTCACCGGGTCGGAGTTGGTGACGCGCCGCTCGCCGGCTTTTTCCGGCAGCAATTCCGAGATCAGGTGGTTGAGCAGGAAGCCCTTGGTCGCCTCGGACGCGTTTTCCTTCAGGCCCCAGGCGCCCTTCTGCTTGCCGATGGCATTCCAGGTCCAGATGGTGTTCTCCTGGGTGCCTTCCATGGTTTTCACCTGGCAACGGATCTTGCCGTTGTGCGACTCGACCCAGATCCAGTCGAAGTCCTTGATGCCCATTTCGGCTGCCTTGCGGGCGTTCATGTACATGTAGTTCTGCGCCATGATCTGACGCAGCCACACGTTCTGCGAATCCCACGAGTGGTACATGAACATGGGACGCTGGGTCAGCGCGAAGAAGGGGTACTCGTTCGCGTCGACACGCTGCTGCTCGAGCGGCTCGTACCACATCGGCAGCGGGTCGAAGTACTTCACCAGGCGCTCGCGGTCGACCTGGTTGTTGGGCTGCGGACCGTCGTACAGGCCCTGCCCGGCGAGGCGGAATTTCTGCAGCGGCTCGGAATAGAACTGCATGATGATGGGCTCGACCTTGCCGACGAAGCCGGCGTCCGCCGCCACGTCGAGGTAGTCCTTGTTGGCGTAGCGCATGTACTTCTGGTTGTCGGGCCAATGGTGCGCGTAGAAGCTCTGGTTCTCGATGTACTTTTCCCACTGGTTGGGGTTGGGCTCGCCCTTCAGCGACTTGGTGCCGTCCTTGCCGCGCCAGCCGGCGAGGAAGCCGATGCCGGGCGAACGCTCGTAGTTGACGATGAAGTCCTTGTAGCCGCTGAACTTGGGGGTGCCGTCGGGTTTGGTGAAGGCCGGGAATTTCAGGCGCCCCGCCAGTTCGACCATGACTTCCTGCCACGGCCGCACGTCGCGGTCGGGCTTGACCAAGGGATGACGGATCGCGTCGGCTGCCGCGTCCGGCTCGGAAATCGGGCGGTCGAGCAGCGAGATCGAATCGTAGCGTTCGAGGTAAGTGGTGTCCGGCAGGATCAGGTCGGCGAAGTTGGTCATTTCCGAATGGAAGGCGTCGATCACCACCAGGAACGGAATCTTGTATTCGCCCGGCTCTTCCGGATCCTTGGCGCGCAGCATGTCCTGGATGTTGGCCGTGTTCATGGTCGAGTTCCACGCCATGTTGGCCATGAACAGGATCAGCGTGTCGAGCGCGTAGGGATCGTGGTTGGTGGCGTTGGTGATGACCATGTGCATCAGGCCGTGCGAAGCGATCGGCACTTCCCACGAATAGGCCTTGTCGATGCGCAGCGGGTTGCCGAATTCATCGATAACCAGGTCTTCCGGACGCGTCGGGAAGCCGAGCGGCGGACGCGACAGCGGGGTGTTCGGCGCGTTGATGACGTCGATGTTGTTTTCCGGCAGCTGGTGCGGCGGGATCGGCTTCGGATACGGCGCGCGGGCGCGGAAGTTGCCCGGCGCATCGAGTGCGCCCAGCAGCATCTGGATCATGTGGATGGCGCGGCAGGAATGGAAGCCGTTGGAGTGCGCCGCGATGCCGCGCATCGCGTACATCGCCACCGGGCGACCGACCACCTTGTCGTGTTTACGGCCCCACACGTCGGTCCATTCGATCGGCAGCTCGACCGTTTCCTGGAACGCGACATGCGCCATCTCGAGCGCGATGCGCTCGATGGTTTCCGCCGGCAGGCCGCACTCCAGCGCGACGTTTTCCGGCGCGTAGCGCGCATCGAGATAGCGCTCGGCCATCAGCGACATCACGGTCTTGACGCGGCGACCGTCCGGCGCCACGTATTCGCCGAACAGCGCAGGGGCGATGTCGCCGTCGAGGCCATTCCTGAACGCCTCCTTGTCGATATCCCAGATCAGCGGCTGGTCGTTCTCGTCGCGCAGGAACAGGCCGTCGCCCTTCTGGCCCGGAGCCTGCACCACCAGCCAGGAGGCGTTGGTGTAGCGCACCAGGAATTCGTAGTCGAACTTCTCGTGCTTCAAGAGCACATGCACCATCGACATCGCCAGCAGGCCGTCCATGCCGGGCTTGATCGGCAGCCATTCGTCGGCGATCGCCGAATAACCGGTGCGCACCGGGTTGACGGTGACGAACTTGCCGCCCTTGCGCTTGAGCTTTTCCAGGCCGATCTTGATCGGGTTGGACGAGTGGTCTTCCGCCACGCCCCACATCAGGAAGTACTTGGCGTAGTCCCAGTCGGGCGCGCCGAACTCCCAGAACGAGAAGCCGATCGAATAGAGACCGGCCGCCGCCATGTTGACCGAGCAGAAGCCGCCGTGCGCCGACCAGTTGGGGGTGCCGAACTGCTGCGCCCACAGGCCGGTCAGCGCCTGCATCTGGTCGCGCCCGGTGAAGTAGCCCAGCTTGGACGGATCGGTGGCGCGGATCTCTTCCAGGCGATTGGCCAGCACGTCGAGCGCCTGATCCCAGGAAATCGCCTCGTAAATTCCCTCGCCACGCTCGGTGCCCGGTTTGCGCATCAAGGGCTGCGTCAGCTTGGCGGTGGAATACTGCTTCATGATCCCGGCCGAGCCCTTGGCGCACAGCACGCCCTGGTTGGTGGGGTGGTTGCGGTTGCCCTGGATGAAACGGACCTTGTTGTCCTCCAGCGTCACCTTGATGCCGCAGCGGCAGGCGCACATGTAGCAGGTGGTGTACTTGATTTCCTGCGCGTCGTGATTTTCGAGTTTTATCTTGGCGTTCATGCGGTCTCTAAGTTCAAAATCGTCCCCACGGTTCCACGCTGGAACCGCGTCTTTTCCTGCCCGGATATACACACTAGGTGACTGCTGGAAGCAGCGCCAGCGCATCGGCACTGGATGCTGCGGGGACGGCTATATATTAAACATTCCGAATATGCCGTTATTTTGCACTTCAAGCCCCCGGCATGGCAAGCAAAAAGGCTGATGGTCTTATAAGACCATCTGATGAAAAACCCTTATTTATTACGGACTTAAGCATCCTGATTTCGCTTATCTCGCGCGCGCCGGCAACTCTGCCAACAGCGACTCGATCACCCGCAGCGCCTCGCCCTCGTCCCATTCGGTCGGGCCGGTCAGGACATAACGTATGCGGCCCTCGGCATCCAGCAGGAATGTGGTGGGCAGCGCAAACACCTTCCAGCGCCGGGTGTTGCTGCCATCGGGATCGAGCAGAATCGGGAAGCCCAGTTTCATTCTGGACAAATAGGCCTTCACTTCTTCGGGCGTCTCGGCGCTGTCCAGCGCGACGATCGTCAGCGGCCGCCCGGCCATTTTCACCCGCAGCCGCTCCATTGACGGCATTTCGCGCAGACAGGGCGGGCACCACGACGCCCAGAAATTGAGCAGTACCACCTTGCCGCGATAGTCGGCCAGCGTTCTCGGCGCCCCGCTCAGGTCACGCGCCTTCAGTTCCGGCGCCGGCTGGCTGGCGCGCGCCTCGAATCCGGCAGCTTGCGCGCCGGCAACCAGCAGCAGACTCATCGCGCACGTCATCAGCAATCGTTTCATTTGCACCCCCAGGCATTCAATTCACGCAGCAGCATGGCGTCCATGCGGCGGCTCTCGGCCACTTCGAATTCAGTCGGCGTTTCGCGCGCCCAGTAGCCTTCGCGCAGGCTTTCCAGAACGGCCGCGCTGACCGTCGCGCCGTGCAGCGCCAGATGATCCAGCAGTCCCGGCAACCAGGGGGTCGCAGCGGAACGGCGCGGCTGCAGCACGCGCACCTGCAAACCGGCCAAGGTTCCCAGATCGAGATAATCCGGCGCGGCCAGCGGCTCCGCCGTCATGTAGAGATTCGGATACAGCAGCACCACGCAGAGTCGCTGCCGCTCGACCGGCTCAAGCGAGGCCGCGGCACGCAGCAACGGAACCGCAGCGCGCGCCACGGCAACGGCCGCCACCCGCTTGCCGCTGGCCTGTGCGGCGCGCAGCCAGTCGGCCATATCGCGCACCGGCACGTCGTCCATGCTGCTCGGCAACTGCGGCAGGAAATAGGCGCTGGTGGGGTCGAGCGACCAGGCCTCCACGCCCTGCGCGGCCAGTTGCTTCGCGGCCAGCAGCTCGGGCTCGGCGCGCCCGCGCTCGGACGCCACCCACAGCAGCAACTGCGTTCCCGTGGCCGGGAACCTCAGGTGGTCCGGCATATCCGCCCGCGCAGCGGACGAGCATGCCCACACCCCCAACAGCAGGAATCCGAAAAAGCGCATGTGACGGTTCGATTTCTCCACCCCGACATCATGCCGCGGTGCGAGGCGGGCGCAAGATGACGTTATGACCAGACGCCCGCCGAAGGGGACGAACGCCAATGGCCGGAACGTCCGCCCTGCTTTTCCAGCAGCCTGATGTCCGACATCGCCATGCCGCGATCCACCGCCTTGCACATGTCGTAGATGGTCAACAGCGCGACGCTGACGCCGGTCAGCGCCTCCATTTCCACCCCGGTCTTGCCGACGGTTTCCGCGGTCACCGTGCAGGCGACCCATGATTCCGCCTGGTCGTGGCTGAATTCCACGCTCACCCGGGTCAGTGCGATCGGATGGCACAGCGGGATCAGCTCGGCAGTGCGCTTGGTCGCCTGGATCGCCGCGATGCGCGCAATGCCGAGCACGTCGCCCTTGGCCGCCTGGCCGTCCAGAATACGCGCCAGGGTATCGGGTAACATGTGGATCCGGCCGCCCGCCACGGCGACGCGCCGCGTGTCGTCCTTGCCCGCCACGTCAACCATGACGGCGCGGCCGCGTTCATCAAAATGGGTGAATTCGCTCATAACACAGGAACCTTGTTGACAATCCGCGCATCGTAAACGAAATGCCATTCCCAGCTCTCATCCTTCTTGCCTGCTGATGCTGCGCACCCTGCTCGCGATCGCCCTGGCCGTCCAGCCGGCCATTGCCGCCGACCTGCCCGATCTGGGCGAAGTGTCGCGGCAGTATTTTTCCGACCAGGAAGAGCAGACGCTGGGACGCGCCATCATGCGCGACGTCTACGCCGACCCGCGCTATCTCGACGACCCTGAGATCGAAAGCTATCTCAACCAGCTTGGCTACAAGCTGGTCTCCGTCAGCACCCGTAACCAACGCGAATTCACTTTCTTCGTCGTCAACGACCCCTCCATCAACGCCTTTGCCATGCCTGGCGGCAACATCGGCGTGCATACGGGCCTGCTGCTCGCCGCGCAAAGCGAATCCGAACTGGCGGGCGTGGTTGCGCACGAAATCGCCCACGTCACCCAGGACCATATCGCACGCATGGTCGCCTCGCAAAGCCAGAGCTACTGGCCGACCATGGCCGCGCTGGCGCTGGCGCTGCTGGCGTCGCGCTCCAATCCCAACGTGGCGGGCGCGGCCATCGCCACCACCCAGGCCTATTCCATCCAGAATCAGCTCAACTACAGCCGCGATTACGAACGCGAGGCGGACCGCCTGGGTTACGACATGCTGAACCGCAGCGGCTACGACGTGCGCGGCATGAGCGGTTTTTTCAGCCGCCTGCAGCGCGCCAACCGGTTTTACGACACCAGCGCCCCGGCCTATCTGCGCACCCATCCGCTCACCACCGACCGCATCGCCGACATGGAATCGCGCAGCGAAACCGCGCCCTACCAGCAGGTTGAGGACAGCCTCGATTTCCAGCTGGTGCGCGCCCGCCTGCGTGCGCAGGAAGACAGCGCACAGGATGCCGTGCTGGCTGCGCGCAAGGCGCTCGACGAAAAACGCTACAACAGCGAAACCGCCGCCCGTTATGGCCTGGTTACCGCGCTGATCCGCGCGCGGCAATTCAAGGAGGCCGAGACCGAAGCGCAGAAGCTGCCGTCCGGCAAAACCGGCAGCCCGATGATCCAGTTATTGATTGCCCGCACCGCGCTGGCCGCAGGCAACCAGGCGCTTGCCTTGCAGCGCTACCAGGCCGGCAGCCAGGCCTACCCCGGCTATCGCCCCTTGCAGTACGGCCACATCGGCGCACTGCTGGCGGCAGGCCGCAGCAGCGATGCGCAGGCCCAGGTCGACAGGCAACTGGCGCTGTATCCACTCGACCGCCGCCTGTGGCGGCTGGCCGCCCAGGCCCACGCCCAGCAGGGGCACCGCCTGCTCAGTCATCGCGCGCAGGCCGAAGCGGCGGCATTGAGCGGCAACCTGGTCGCCGCCATCGAGCAGATCGCCCTCGGCCTCAAGGCTGGCGACGGCAGTTTCCACGAAATGTCGGCGGCCGAGGCGCGGCGGCGCGAATGGCAGGAGATCGAAAAATCACAGCGAAAAAACTAGCGGCGCGCGCGCAGCTCCGCACCGGGCGGGGCTGGTAGGAAATTACCCTGCGATTTGCACGTAAAGATTCATGTCCGGCCTTGCATGCCAAAAACAAATTCCACTATGCTTGGTTCCATCCATAACTGGATAGCGTTCACTGCAGGGCATCCCCAAGCGGCAAGCGCTTTCATAACCATGTCAATAAACTTAGGAGGATGACTATGCGTAAGTTGCATCAAATAGCAACGGCCTGCGCGATCAGCGCCATCATGTTGTCGGGTACGGTGCTGGCACAGGCGACCGCCCCCAAGGAGGAAACCGGCAAGGACATCGCGTTCAACCGTGCCAAGGGCAACTGCCTGGCCTGCCACGGCATGCCGACCGTGCCCGATGCGGAATCCACCGGAATGTATGGCCCGCCCCTGATCGCCATGAGCGCACGCTATCCCGACAAAGCCAAGCTGCGTGCCCAGATCTGGGATGCGACCGTCGCCAATCCCTCCACCACCATGATTCCGTTCGGCAAGCACGGCGTGCTGACGGAAGCCGAAATCGATAAAGTGACCGATTTCGTTTACGGTCTGTAACTACCCGCAGATTTTTCAACAAGGAGATATGCAAAATGAATGCACTTCGTAGAAACGTACTGAAAGGCGCCGCAGGCGCAGGCACCGTGGCCATCGCCGTGGCCGCCGGCCTGCTGAAGCCCACCCAGGCGATGGCTGCCTGGAACAAGGCCGCCTTCGAGGCCAAGAACGTCGGCGACGCGATGAAGGGTCTCGGCGTTGCCGGCCCGGCCGACAGCAAAGAGATCGCCATCAAGGCGCCGGACATCGCCGAGAACGGTTCGGTTGTGCCGGTGGAAGTCACCAGCAGCATCGCCGGCACGACCGGCATCGCCATTTTTGCCGAAAAGAACGGCACCCCCCTGGTCGGCTCCTACACCCTGTCGGGCGGCGCCCAGGGCTACATCGCCACCCGCATCAAGGTGGCTCAGACTTCGTTTATCCGTGCGGTGGTCAACGCCGGCGGCAAGTCCTACACCGCGGCCAAGGAAGTCAAGGTCACCGTCGGCGGCTGCGGCGGCTGATCCCGGCCTGGCCGGACATCATTCGTTGAACTGAATTCTTTTTAGAAAGGAAAGCCAAATGGCTGAACCCATGCGTATCCGTGCCACCATGGCAGGCGACGTCGCCGACGTCAAAGTGTTGATGAACCACCCGATGGAAACCGGCCTGCGCAAAGACGCCAAAACCGGCCAGCTGGTGCCCGCCCACTTCATTCAGGACGTGACGGCCACCATCAACGGCGCCGCGGTGCTGAACGCCGACTTCGGCACCGGCATCTCCAAGAACCCCTACCTGGGTTTCAAGGTCAAGGGGCCCAAGAAAGGCGACAAGGTCGTCGTCAACTGGGTCGACAACAAAGGCGACAAGAACTCCGCCGAAGCCACCATCGGCTAAATCAGGCAACACCCGAGCGGGGCAGCATGCCCCGCTCGCGTTTTATCATCAGGTTTGAGGAGGACGGCATGAAACAAAAAAACATCTTGAAACTGCTGGCAGGCATGACCGGCTTGGGTATCGCCCTGGGCGCCGCCACGGTATACGCTTCGCCCGAACAGGACCGGCAGGAACTCATCAAGTACTACACATCCAAGAATCCCAACGTCAAGATTGAAGATTACGTCTACGGCGCGCTGGCATTCGATGCCGACAGCAAGGCGCAATACGACGCCATCATGGAATTCCCGCCCTACGAAGCCACCATCGAAGCCGGCCGAAAGATGTGGGAAACCCCGTTCAAGAACGGCAAAACCTATGCCGACTGCCTGCCCAACGGCGGCAAGCAGATTGCCGGCAACTACCCCATGTTTGACGATGCCAAGGGCAAGGTCGTAACCCTGCACGATGCGATCAACGACTGCCGCACCGCCAATGGCGAAGCTGCCTACAAGGTCGACGACATGAAGACCATGGGTGTCCTGACGTCCTACATGCGCACCCTGTCCGACGGCATGCTGGTGAACATCAAGGTCGAAGGCCCCAAGGCCACGGCCGCCTACCAGGATGGCAAGACGACCTTCTTCGGCCGCAGGGGGCAGCTCAACTTCGCCTGCGCCAGCTGCCACGTGCAGAACGCCGGCGTCCGTCTGCGCTCCGAACTGATCTCCCCCGCGATCGGCCATACCGTGCACTGGCCGGTGTTCCGCGGCGGCGACAACCTGACCACCCTGCAACAGCGCTATAGCGGTTGTTTCAGGATGGTGCGCGGGGTACCGGCGGCACAAGGCAGCGCCACCATGAACAACCTGGAGTATTTCCATTCCTCGCTGTCGAACGGCCTGCCGATGAAGGCTTCCGTATTCCGCAAATAAGCGGCCGCGTCATGTGAAAAAGCCCGGGCAGCCGGGCTTTTTCATTTGCAGGGCCGGTGCGGTTGCGCATGGGCCGGAGCTACCATTTACCGGCTGCGCCTTATCAACTGACAATACCAAAAACATCATCACATTATTTTCGAGGAGCGTTCCATGCACATGAACCGCCGTGAGTTTCTGCAATTGCTCGCCGTCGCTGCAGCGTCCGGCATGGCACTGGACAGCAAGTCCGCACTGGCCGGCAAGGCGCCTGCCAATTTCTACGATGTGCCGCGCCACGGCAACGTCTCGTTCATGCACTTTACCGACTGCCATGCCCAGCTGATGCCGGTGTGGTTCCGCGAGCCCAACGTCAACCTGGGAATCGGCTCGGCCAACGGCAAGGCCCCTCACTTGGTCGGCCGGCATCTGCTGAAAAAATTCGGCATCAAGCCCGGCAGCGCCGAAGCCCACGCCTTCACTTACCTCGATTTCACCGAAGCGGCCAAAGTCTATGGCAAGGTCGGCGGCTTCGCCCACCTGAAAACCCTGGTAGACAAAATCCGCGCGCAGCGCCCCGGCGCGCTGCTGCTCGATGGCGGCGACACCTGGCAGGGTTCGGCCACTTCGCTGTGGACCGATGCACAGGATATGGTCGACGCCTGCATCGCGCTCGGTGTCAACGTCATGACGCCGCACTGGGAATCGACTTTTGGCGCCGAACGGGTGATGGAAATCGTCAACAACGACTTCAAGAAAGCCGGCGTCGATTTCGTCGCGCAGAACGTCGTCACCAACGACTTCGGCGACCAGGTATTCAAGCCCTACGTCATGAAGGAAATGAACGGCGTGAAAATCGCCGTCATCGGCCAGGCCTTCCCCTACACGCCGATCGCCAACCCGCGCTGGATGGTGCCGGACTGGAGTTTCGGCATCCGCGACGACGGCATGCAGAAATGGGTGGACGATGCGCGCGCCAACGGCGCCAAGGTCGTGATCGTGCTCTCGCACAACGGCATGGACGTCGACCTTAAAATGGCCGGCCGCGTCACCGGCATCGATGCCATCTTCGGCGGCCACACCCACGACGGCGTGCCGCAGCCGATCAAGGTCAAGAACGCCAAGGGCATCACGCTGGTGACCAATGCAGGCTCCAACGGCAAGTTCCTCGGCGTCATGGACTTCGATGTTCGCGGCGGCAAGATTCAAAGCTACCAATACCGCCTGCTGCCGGTGTTCTCTAACCTGCTGCCGGCCGACCCGGCGATGGACGCGCTGATCAAGAAAGTGCGTGCGCCCTACGAAGACAAGCTCAGCGAGAAACTCGCCGTCACCGACGACTTCCTCTACCGCCGCGGCAACTTCAACGGCACCTGGGACCAATTGCTGGTCGATGCGCTGATGGAAGTCAAAGGCGCGGATGCCGCCTTCTCGCCCGGCTTCCGCTGGGGCACCACGCTGCTGCCGGGCGACGCCATCACCATGGAACGCCTGATGGACCAGACCGCGATCACCTATCCGCAGACCACGCTGACCGAGATGACCGGCGAGACCATCAAGAGCATCATGGAGGACGTCGCCGACAACCTGTTCAATACCGACCCCTACTATCAGCAGGGCGGCGACATGGTGCGCGTCGGCGGCATCGAATACACCATCAACCCGACCAAGAAAATCGGCCAGCGCATCAGCAACATGATGCTGAAGGGCAAGCCGGTCGATGCCAACGCGGTCTACAAGGTCGCCGGCTGGGCGCCGGTGGGCGAAGGCGCAGAGGGCGAGCCGGTATGGGATGTCGTCGCGGCCTACCTGCGCGACAAGAAAGTCATCAAGGGGCTAAAGCTGAACGAGCCCAAAATCGTCGGCGTCGGCAAATCCAACCCCGGCATCGCAGACTACCGCGGCGGCCTGTCCTGAGCCCGGCGTTCGCAAAAACCTGAAAAGGGGCGCAAGCCCCTTTTTTTACGTCCACGTAACGCCTGCGGACGCCACGCCGACAGCGCAACCGGGTGCGCGAGCAAGCATGCGCACCACGCCAGTCCGGCAACCTCCCCTCCCACCTCAAAGCACGCGCAGGCAGGCGTCAGCTTGCGGCCCGGCCCGCAAGGCGGCGCTGCGTGAGCGCCGCTCGCCGCCCGCCGAACTGTCTCAATAAAGCAACAGGCGAATTTTCCTCTTTACCTAAGATGTATTTTAAATATATATTAAGACCTCGATAACCGAGCTTGGCGCAGGCAAGTGGAGGACGCGCCTCAGCACGCGATTCGTATCCAACCCAGCAAACGAAAGGGACCCAACCAAATGAGCTCGGCATTCACAAAATCCGCAGCCCGCAACATCTTTTACGGCGGCGCGGTGTTCTTCTTCCTGCTGTTACTCGGCCTTACGTTCGACACCATGAACACGCTTCCCAAGCGCGACAACCGCGCAAACCTGAGCGAGTCTGCCTTGCGCGGCAAGCACATCTGGGAGACGCGCAACTGCATCGGCTGCCACACCATGATGGGCGAAGGCGCCTATTTCGCGCCGGAACTGGTCAACGTCTACACCCGGCGCGGGCCGGATTTCATCAAGACCTGGATGAAGATCCAGCCCAGCGGCGCCCCCGGGCGGCGCCAGATGCCGCAGTTTCACCTGGACGAGCAGCAGCTTGACGACCTGGTGAGCTTCCTCAAGTACGCCTCGGAGATCAACACATCCAAATGGCCGCCCAACATTGAGGGCTAGACACGTCATCAAACGCAATGCAACAAACGGGGAACTTTATGAAATACAAATCACAGGCGGTCGCGAAGCCCTATTTCATCGCGGCAATCGGCCTCTTTCTCGGCCAGATCGTATTCGGTCTGATCATGGGCTTGCAGTATGTGGTCGGGGATTTCCTGTTCCCGGCCATCCCGTTCAACGTGGCGCGCATGGTGCACACCAACCTGCTGATCGTGTGGCTGCTGTTCGGCTTCATGGGCGCGGCCTACTACCTGATTCCGGAAGAGTCGGAACGCGAACTGCATAGTCCCAAGCTCGCCCTGGCGATGTTCTGGATATTCCTCGTCGCCGGAGCGGCGACCATCCTCGGCTACCTGCTGGTGCCCTATGCATCGCTGGCCAAATGGACCGGCAACGACCTGCTGGCCACGATGGGGCGGGAGTTCCTCGAACAGCCGCTGCCGACCAAGATCGGCATCGTGGTCGTGGCGCTGGCGATGCTGTACAACCTGTCGATGACGGTGCTGCGCGGCCGCAAGACCACGATCAACCTGGTGATGCTGATCGGCCTGTGGGGACTCGCGATTTTCTTCCTGTTCTCGTTCTACAACCCCGGCAACCTCGTCAAGGACAAGTACTACTGGTGGTGGGTCGTGCACCTGTGGGTGGAAGGCGTGTGGGAACTGATCATGGGTGCGATGCTGGCGTTCGTGCTGATCAAGGTGACCGGCGTGGACCGCGAGGTGATCGAGAAATGGCTGTACGTGATCATTGCGATGGCGCTGATTACCGGACTCATCGGCACCGGCCACCACTATTACTGGATCGGCGCGCCGGAATACTGGCAATGGTGGGGCAGCGTGTTCTCCGCCCTGGAGCCGATTCCGTTCTTCATGATGACGGTGTTCGCCTTCAACATGGTCAACCGCAGACGGCGTGAGCACCCGAATAAGGCGGCCGTGCTGTGGGCGCTCGGCACCGGCGTGATGGCTTTCCTGGGGGCCGGCGTCTGGGGCTTCCTGCACACCCTCGCACCGGTGAACTTCTATACCCATGGCAGCCAGATCACGGCGGCGCACGGTCACATGGCGTTCTATGGCGCCTATGCGATGGTCGTGATGACCATGATCAGCTACACCATGCCGCTGATGCGCGGCCGTGCCGCCAACAGCAGGAGCGCGCAAGTGGTCGAAATGTGGTCGTTCTGGCTGATGACGGTGGCGATGGTCTTCATCACGCTGTTCCTGACCGCCGCCGGCATCCTGCAGATATGGCTGCAGCGCGTCGCGGCAGAGCCGATGTCGTTCATGGCGGCGCAGGAACAGGTCGCACTGTTCTACTGGATGCGCGAAGTTGCCGGCCTGGTCTTCCTGATCGGCGTCCTGCTGTACATCGGCAGCTTCTTCATCAAGGGCAAGAGCGAAGCCGCTACGGCCTGAGCTTGACGATCCGCCCGGCTTGTCCCGGGCGGACGGGGATACCGACTTGAGCCAAGCAATCATTTCCTCTGCACCACATGGCGATCGCCGCGAGCTACCGGGCGATCTTGCCATGTGGTTTTTCATTCTTGCCGAATTGCTGGTATTCGGCGTCTTTTTTCTGGCGTATGCATTCGCCCGCACGCGCAATGTCGAATTGTTCAATGCGTCGCAACTGGAGCTGGACCAGCTCAGCGGCGCCATCAATACCGTCCTGCTGATCTCCAGCAGTTATTTCGTGGTGCGTGCCGTCGATCAAATCCGGCATGACCGATCCCGCTCCTGCGCATACTGGCTGATCGCCGCGATGACCTGCGGCGGCACGTTCCTGGCGCTCAAGCTGGTCGAGTTCGGCGCCAAGCTCGAGGCCGGCATCACCATGTCGACCAATACCTTCTTCATGTTCTATCTCGGCCTCGGTTTTTTCCACTTCATGCATGTCGTGCTCGGCATGGTCATCCTCGGCGCCGTGACGCTCAAGGCGTGGAAAGGCGGCTACAGCGCGACCAGCTACGGCGGCGTCGAAACCGGCGCCGCCTACTGGCACATGGTCGATCTGGTGTGGATCATTCTGTTTCCCTTGATTTACGTGTTGCACTGATCATGATGAAAGCGGCGACTTTCCAATGGCTGATCCTGCTTGCCATGACGGCGGTGGCGGTCGGCCTGTCGCAAGCCTCCCTCTCCGACAATGCCATCCTGGCCCCGGTGCTGCTGACGACGCTGGTCAAGGGACGCATCGTGATCGACCGCTTCATGGCCCTGCAAGGCGCGATCGCGCCCTGGCGCTGGGTCGTGCTGGGCTGGCTGGTAGTGGTGGTAGGCCTGATCGGCTATGCCTTCCACATGGCGCAGACTTAACCGGAGAACCCCATGAACGACCTGACCGCTCCCGGCCTGGAGGCCACCCTGAATGTTCCGTTCTACCAGCCGGTCGGCAACGAATGCGAATTGTTCGAGTACGCCTTCCGCAAGCGCCTGCCGCTGCTGATCAAGGGGCCGACCGGCTGCGGCAAGACGCGCTTCGTCGCGCACATGGCGGCGCGCCTGGCGCGGCCGCTGATCACGGTGGCCTGCCACGACGACCTGACCGCCGCCGACCTGGTCGGCCGCCATCTGATCGGCGACGGCCAGACCGTGTGGTCGGACGGCCCTCTGACGCGCGCGGTGCGGCAAGGCGGCATCTGCTACCTGGACGAAGTGGTGGAAGCGCGCAAGGACACCACCGTGGTGCTGCATCCGCTGACCGACGACCGGCGCATCCTGCCGATCGAGCGCACCGGCGAGGAACTGCAGGCGCCGGACGACTTCATGCTGGTGGTCTCCTACAATCCCGGCTACCAGAACCTGCTGAAAAGCCTGAAACCGTCGACGCGCCAGCGCTTCATCGCGATCAACTTCGATTTTCCGCCGGCCGCGCTGGAGGAGAAAATCGTGATCGCCGAAACCGGCGTCGCGCCGCTGCTGGCGACGCAACTGGTCGCGCTGGCCGGCCACTTCCGCCAGCTCAAGGACCACGATCTGGAGGAAGCGGTTTCGACACGCCTGCTGGTCTACGCGGCCAGCCTCATCGGCGCAGGCTGCGATCCGGTCGCCGCCTGCGAAGCCGCGCTGGTCCAGTCGCTGACCGACGACGCCGACACCGCCGAGGCCTTGCTGGAAGTGATCAAGGCAAGCTTCGGCCAATAATCGAATGGATGCCCCCTCCGACCCGCGGGTGCAGGCCGTGCAGGCCGAAGCGCTCTACCTGGTCAATCTGCTGCTGGCGCCCGGCCTGGCCTTCCTGCTGCTGCTGTGGCTCGCCCGCCGGCATCGCGCAAGCGCCAATCCGCTCACGCGCTGCCATCTGCGCCAGGCGGTCACGGTGAGCCTGCGGGCGGGCCTGCTGCTGATCGCCGTGCCTGCCCTCGTCGTGCTGACCGTCGACCTCGACCAGCCGGCAGCCTGGATACTGCTGCTGCTGTATGTCCTGTGCTGCCATGCAACGCTGGTGCTGCTGGGCGTGCTCGGCCTGTCGCGTGCGATCGCCGGGCAGACCTTCGTCTACCCCCTGCTCGGGAGCCGCACGTGGTAGGCACCCAGGCAACGTCCGCAATCCGCGCCGGCATCGCGCGCAGCACGCGCGGCTGGCTTGGGCTGCCGGTACAGCGCTGGCGCCAGCTGACCCAGGCGGGGTTTTTCCTGCTGTTCGTTTTCGCACCGGTCTTCGACATCTTCCGGCTCGACCTGAATCTCAAGCACTTGATCCTGTTCGGCTTCGACTGGACGCTGGGGATGGACGATTTCCTGGCCGGCCGCGCTTCCGCCGGCGAGGCTTCGCTGAACATCGTATTGCGCGGTTTTCTGCCGCTGCTGGCGGTCGGCGGCACGCTGATCTATGTCAGCCTGAAATGGGGGCGGCTGTATTGCGGCTGGCTCTGTCCGCATTTCTCGATCGTCGAAACCATCAACCAGACGCTGCGGCGCGCGATCGGCAAGCAAAGCCTGTGGGACAGGAAGCCGCTGCCGGCGCGCAATCCCGACGGCAGCGAGACCCGCCACGACGCGCTCTGGTGGTTCGCCGTGGTTCCGCTGGTGGTCGCCTGCGCGGTCTTGTGGGCGGTGGTGCTGCTGACCTACCTGCTGCCGCCGGCCGAGGTGTACGGCAATCTCTGGCACGGCACCCTGACGCGCAACCAGACGATTTTCCTCAGCGCCGCCAGCATCGCGTTCTTCGTCGAGTTCATGTTCGCGCGCCACCTGTTCTGCCGCTATGCCTGCGCGGTCGGCCTGTTCCAGAGCCTGGCCTGGATGAGCAACGACAAGGCGATGGTGGTCGGCTTCGCGCGCTCGCGCGCCAAGGATTGTTCAACCTGCTATTCGGCCTGCGACCATGTCTGCCCGATGCGCCTGAACCCGCGCAACGTCAAGCGCATGATGTTCGCCTGCGTGCAGTGCGGCCAGTGCGTGGACGCCTGCGACCAGACGCAGGCCGGCAACCCGGATGGCCCATTGCTGAACTGGGTGCACGACCTGCACGCCGAGTCCGAAGCCGCCTTCAATGTCAGGGCCGCCCGCGCCATACCGATCATGCCGGTCGCCAGCCCCCCGGCCCAGGACAGGAGCTAGCCATGGAAGAATTCGTCGGCGGCTTGTGGGACAGGCTGATCACCCGTAGCGCGTACCGCGGCTTTCCCAGGGCGCGCGTGGAACTCAAGCAGATCGAGCGCATTGCGCCGGTCTTCTTCCGCGCGCTGGGCGGCGATGCCGGCCTGACGCTGCGCGCCGGCACCGCGACCGCGCATGGCGCGCGCCGCAGCTGGATGGAACGCGTGGCAGGCATCGGCGACAAGGTGGAGCTGACCTGGAGCGACGACACCACCCTGCACCTGCCGGCCGCGCTCGACGTCTTTCCGGAGCGCGCGCAGAACCGCGAACTGTACCTGTGGCTGCTCGCGCTCGCCGCACACGATGTCGCGCCGGATGCGCCGTGGATCGTGCGCAACCAGCAGGCGACGCGCGCCACCCTGGATGCGCTGCCCGGTCTGGCGCAGCGTTATCGCAAGCTGGTCGAGGCCTTGTTCGCATTGCGCCCGCATCCGGATAGCTTGAGCGGCCAGGAACGCGCGGCCGAAGCCGCGATTCGCGCGGCGCTGGCCGAGCCGGGCTCGGTCGGGCAATTCGAGCCCGGCAGGCAGGCGCCGCTGCCGGTGCCGCTGTGGCTGCACCCGCAGCCGCCGCACAACCCGGGGCAGCAGCGCCAGGCCGGCAGCGCGAAATCGCCGCAGCCGGGCGCCAAATCTACGGCCGACCAGGAAGGCCGCAAGCGGCGCGCCGAGCGGGTCGACATGCCGCAGGCGAAGAACCCGTTCATGCTGCTGTTTCGCGCCGAAAGCCTGTTTTCCTGGGCCGAATTCATCAAGGTCGACCGCCCGCTCGACGAGGACGAAAACGAGCATGCGACCAAAGCGGCCAACGACCTCGACATCCTCAGCATTGCCGACGACGACAACAGCACCGCCAGCCGGGTGCGCTTCGACCTCGACCTGCCGGCCGAGGCCGACGACGACCTGATGCTGGCCGACGGCATCCTGCTGCCGGAATGGGATTGCCGCAAGCAGCGCCTGCAGCCCGCGCATTGCCGGCTGCAGATGCTGCTCGCGCGCGATGCCGAACCGTGCGCGCTGCCGCAGGCCCTGCGCGCACCGGCCAAGCGGCTGCGCCAGCAGTTTCAGGCGCTGACCACGCAGCGCGCGCGCCTGCGCGGTCAGCTGACCGGCAACGACCTCGACATCGACGCCTGCGTGCGCTTTGCCGTCGACAAGGCAGGCGGCATGCGCACAAGCGAGCCCGGGCTGTATCTCGACAGCCGCCGGCAGCAGCGCGACCTGTCCTGCCTGCTGCTGGCCGACCTGTCGCTGTCGACCGACGCCTGGGTCAACAATACGGCGCGCGTGATCGAGGTGATCCGCGACAGCCTGCTGCTGTTCGGCGAGGCGCTGGCGGCCACCGGCGATCGCTTTGCGCTGTATGGATTTTCGTCGGTGCGCCGCGACAATGTGCGCTTTCACCTGCTCAAGGGGTTCGACGAGCGCTACGACGACCGGATTCGCGGCCGCCTGGCGGCCTTGAAGCCCGGCTTCTACACGCGCATGGGCGCGGCGATCCGCCATGCGGCAGCGATCCTCTCGACGCGAAAGACGGCACGCCGCCTGCTGCTGATCCTGACCGACGGCAAGCCGAACGATCTCGACCGGTACGAAGGCCGTTACGGAATCGAGGACACCCGCATGGCGATCATCGAAGCGCGTCGTCTGGGGCTCACGCCGTTTTGCGTGACCATCGACGAAACAGCCGGGGATTACCTGCCGCACCTGTTCGGCGCGGCAGGCTATGTGGTGGTGCGCGATGCGGCGATGCTGCCGCGGGTGCTGCCGGACCTGTACGCAAGACTGACCGAAAACGTCTGATTTTTTCACGCGAGGAGCAAACATGAAAATCGAAATTCTCAATATCGTCAGCCCCATCGATGCCGCGATGGCAGAACGCGCCGGCGCGATCCTGAAGACGATGCCCGGCGTGCACGAGGTGTCGTTTTTCGACACCCCGGCGAGCCTGCACGCCCGCCTCGGCCACGATGCGCCGACGCGGGCGGAACTGGTGGCGGAGCTGGCCGGGGTCGGCGTGCAGGTCGAAGCGGAACGCCGCGCCCACGCGAGCGGCGGTTGCTGCGGCGGCTGCGGCAGCTAGGTTCCGGCTTTCCCCGCGAAGCACGACCCGCTCACGGCCCCCAGCGGGACAGCCTGCTACCTGGGCGGCGGCGCCCACAGGGCATCCCAGCCGGCGTGCCCCAGCGCCTTCAGCGTTTCGATGTTGCGTTCATAAATCGTTTCCGCTTCCGGGAAAGCCGCCACCGCCCGCGCGATGCTCGCCTCGCGCAGCAGGTGCAGGATGGGATACGGCGCGCGATTGGTGTAATTGCCGATATCGTCGGGGGCCGTATCGGCAAACTGGAACGCCGGATGAAAGCTGGCGATCTGGATCACGCCTTCCAGCCCGTGCTCGCCCACGGCCGCCTCCGCCAACTGCATGAAATCGTTGAAATCGAGAAAATCCGGCAGCAGCGTCGGATGAATCAGCAGCGTGGTGTCGACGGCCTCGGGATCGGCCGCTGCCAGGAAATCCAGCTCGCGGTCCAGGTCTTCCAGCAGGCCATCCAGATGCCTGGCCGTGCTCACCGCGAAACGCACCTGGTTCTTCACGTACACCGCCTTGGCGAACGGGCACAGATTGAGCCCGATCACCGCCTTTTCGACCCATTCCCGCGTTGCCGCGATCACCGCCTCGCTATCCATCTTCCCCGCCCATGCCGCCTGTAAGGGCTGAACTTTACCGGATACAATGCTTTATTGCCCGACGTTCACGCTCGACGACACCACAACACCATGAAAAGCAGCGCCATCCGCCAGAATTTCCTCGATTTCTTCGCCTCCAAGGGCCACACCGTCGTTCCCTCCAGTCCGCTGGTGCCGGGCAACGACCCCACCCTGCTGTTCACCAACGCCGGCATGGTGCAGTTCAAGGACGTGTTCACCGGCCACGACAAGCGCGCCTACACCCGCGCGGTGTCGTCGCAGCGCTGCGTGCGCGCCGGCGGCAAGCACAACGACCTGGAAAACGTCGGCTACACCGCGCGCCACCATACTTTCTTCGAGATGCTGGGCAACTTCAGCTTCGGCGATTATTTCAAGCAGGACGCGATCAAGTACGCCTGGGAATTCCTCACCGAGGTGCTGCAGTTGCCGGCCGACAAGCTGTGGGTCACGGTCTACTTTGATGACGACGAGGCCTACGATATCTGGCACAACGACATCGGCGTGCCGAAGGCGCGCATCGTCCGCATCGGCGACAACAAGGGCGAGCGCTACGCCTCCGACAACTTCTGGGCGATGGGCGACACCGGCCCCTGCGGCCCCTGCACCGAGATCTTCTACGACCACGGCGAAGGCATCTATGGTGGGCCTCCGGGAAGCCCCGAGGAAGACGGCGACCGCTACATCGAGATCTGGAACAACGTGTTCATGCAGTTCAACCGCGACGAATCGGGCGTCATGCACCCGCTGCCCAAGCCCTCGGTCGACACCGGCATGGGGCTGGAACGCATCTCCGCGGTGATGCAGCACGTGCATTCCAACTACGAGATCGACCTGTTCCAGGCGCTGATCGCCGCCGCCGCGCGCGAGACGCACACTGAAGATCTGGCAAACAACTCGCTCAAGGTCATCGCCGACCACATCCGCGCCTGCGCCTTCCTCATCGTCGACGGCGTCATCCCCGGCAACGAAGGACGCGGCTACGTGCTGCGCCGCATCATCCGCCGCGCCATCCGCCACGGCTACAAGCTCGGTGCGCGCGCCGCCTTCTTCCACCGCATCGTGCCGGACCTCGCCGCGGCGATGGGCGAGGCCTATCCCGAACTGCTGGCGGCGCAAACCCGCGTGACGGACATCCTGCGCCAGGAGGAGGAGCGCTTCTTCGAGACCATCGAGCACGGCATGGGCATCCTCGAATCCGCGCTGAAAGCGCTGCCCGCCGGCGGCACCTTCGACGGCGAGCTGGCATTCAAGCTGCACGACACCTACGGTTTTCCGCTCGATCTCACCGCCGACATCTGCCGCGAGGCGAACGTCGCCGTCGACACCGCGGCCTTCGACGCCGCCATGGCGCGGCAGAAGGCGCAGGCGCGCGCCGCCGGCAAGTTCAAGCTCGGCGCCGGACTGGACTATGCCGGCGCGGCGACCACCTTCCATGGCTACGACACGCTGACCCACGACGCCACCGTGCTCGCGCTGTACAGGGACGGCAGCGCCGTCGGCGAACTCAGGGAAGGCGAGTTCGGCGTGGTCGTGCTCGACCACACCCCCTTCTACGCCGAATCCGGCGGCCAGGCCGGCGACCGCGGCGCGTTGCAGAGCACGCAGGGCGCGTTCGAGGTCGAGGACACGCAGAAGATCCAGGCGCAGGTGTTCGGCCATCACGGCGTGGTCAAGACCGGCTCGCTGGCGGTCGGCGACGCCGTGCTCGCCCGCGTCGACGAGGTCGCGCGCGCGCACACCATGCGCAACCACTCGGTCACCCACCTGATGCACAAGGCGCTGCGCGAAGTGCTCGGCGAGCATGTGCAGCAGAAGGGCTCGCTGGTGGATGCCGACAAGACCCGCTTCGACTTCGTGCAGCCCACCCCGCTGACCGATGCGCAGATCCGCGAGGTCGAGGCGCGCGTCAACACCGAGATCCTCGCCAACTCCGCCACCCAGGCGCGCGTGATGGCGATCGACGAGGCGCAGAAGACCGGCGCGATGATGCTGTTCGGCGAGAAATACGGCGACGAGGTGCGGGTGCTCGACATCGGCAGTTCGCGCGAGCTGTGCGGCGGCACCCACGTCGCCCGCACCGGCGACATCGGCCTGTTCAAGATCGTTTCCGAATCCGGCGTCGCCGCCGGGGTGCGCCGGGTCGAGGCGGTCACCGGCGACAACGCCTTGAATTACGTGCAGACGCGCGAGCAGGAAATCCGCCGCGCGGCAGCGGCTCTGAAAGCGCAGCCGGCCGAACTGGGCGCCAAGCTGGCCCAGGTGCTCGATACCGTGCGCACGCTGGAAAAGGAGCTCGACCGCCTGAAATCGAAGCTCGCCGCGAACGCCGGCGACGAACTGGTGCAGCAGGCCGTCGACATCGGCGGCGTACGCGTGCTGGCGGCGCAGCTCGACGGCGTCGACGCCAAGAGCCTGCGCGAAACCGCCGACAAGCTGCGCGACAAGCTGAAGTCCTGCGCGCTGGTGCTGGGCACGGTCGCCGACGGCAAGGTCAGCCTGATCGCCGCGGTGACGCCCGACGTCACCGCGAAAATCAAGGCCGGCGAACTGGTGAGCTTCGTCGCCAGCCAGGTCGGCGGCAGGGGCGGCGGCAAGCCGGATATGGCGATGGCGGGCGGCAGCGAGCCGGCCCAGTTGCCGGCGGCGCTGGCCGCGGTGCGGGCCTGGGCGCAAGCCAGGCTGGCCTGACCCGCGGGTACAGAATTTGCTCAACTAACCGTAATAGTGCCTGAAAACACGACTCGTCATCACGGGATAGACCGCACACCATGAACTCGCTGGCAAATAAACTCGCCTCGCAATTCGCTCGCTTTTCGCCCTCTTTTGGCAAACGGATCGATGATCCGTTGACCAACATCAAGGTGGCCGCGCGCTGGGTCGAGAGCCTGCCAATCGGCGACGCGTTCAAATGCCAGCAGGCCATTCTCGGCGAGCTCAAGCGCTTCAACGAAAACTCGACGCAATACACGAAAGACCGTCTGGCCGTGCTGATGCTGCTGGACGAGAAGTCGCGCGACCTGCAGGACACGCTGGTGCGCCAATACCTGCGCAATCCGCGCATGTCGCGCCCGGTGGAAAGCCAGCTTTGGCATGCCGTGTACGGCCTGTACTGGGAAATTGCGCGCGGCTACCATGCCTTCGTGCTGTACTTCGCGCGCGAGGCGGGGCGGAGCCCGCACGAAAGCCGGATTCCGCTGATCGCGCTGCGCGCCATCCTCGCCTTCGGCCAGCTGCTGAAATGGCGCACGATACGCTACCAGCCCGCAGGCGAAAAACTCTGGCAGCGCCTGCACAATCTGTATCTTGTCGCCGAAACCGAAGGGTTTCATCGGCAGCCGCTGCGGGCCTACGCTGAAGACGCGTCCGACTGCAGCTGCGAAACGGCGTATCTGCATATCCTGATGCTGAAGCTGGCCGACTCCGGCACGCTCTACCCCAGACAGCTGGATCTGCTCGACCGCTGGCTGTGCGGCTGGCACGGGATGATGCGGCTGGACAACCGTCTGGATACCCATGTCCACAATTTCGTGATCGACCTGTCGTCCGATCAAGGCCCCCGCCGCGTGCGCAAGCCCGATACCGACAAACCGCTGCGTTTCTGGTCGACAGCCGATCTGCTGCGAAGACTGCAGGAAATCCACCTTGCCCTGCGCGAAGGCCGCGCGCCTGCACAACTGGGCTTGACGGAAAACACCCGCACCGGCGAAAGCCTCGAACTGCTCGACCACCTGCAGCGCCAGTGGTCTTCGCTGGCCGCCCGCGAGCAGCGGCGTGCGCCGCGCGAATCGATCAAGCGCCTGGTCGATGTCGCGCACGGGCTCGGCGCCATCGTCAACCAGGTCAAGGCATCCGAAGCGCCCGCCAGCGTGTCGCCGTACGGCACGGGTTTCAGCTACAGCGAAGCCGACGACGTGCAGGTATACGGTTTCATCACCGATCGCACACGCGAACGCATCTCGCACATCCAGCCCCCCCGCCAGCCCGAACGCGCCCGACGTCGAACGCTGGGTGATGCAGGACGAAAGCAAGTGCGGCTATGGCGCCACGGTCGAGTCCCGCGACAAGGACTGGCTGCGCGTAGGCGCATTGATCGGCATCAAATCGCACGACGCCGCCACATGGCAGCTGGGCATCGTGCGCCGCCTGGCACGCCTCAACGACGACACCAGTTCGGTCGGCATCGAAACCCTGGCCGAAACGCCCGTGCTGGCCATGTTGAACGGCACCGCACCCGCCGGCTACACGGTGAACGGACTCGACAACAGCGGCGCCAGCCTGCCGTATTCCAGCCTGTGGCTGACAAGCAGCGCCGGCGTCGACAGCGTGATTATCGATCCCGTCCATTTCACGCCCGGCAAGGTAGTGCAGATCCATGGCGTGCCGGAACGCAAGCTCGTTGCGCTGGGCAACCCGATCGAGCGCAGCGAAGGCTGGATGCGCGTTGCCGTCGAGCCGGCAAACGGCTGATCCCCTGACCCGTCCCTGCCGTACCGCAAACGCATCGCCCCGCTTGCGGCATGCGCAGTCCCGCCGGTCTGCCGCGGTTTAACTTTCACCGGCTCTCTGGCACAATCGTCGAAAATCCGACACGCGCACAACAATCCCTCTCTCCACCAGGAGCAGACGCGGTCGCGGCACCATTGGACCTGGAGGATATGTGTCCCGAACCAACAAACCTAGCTTGCTGATCGTCGACGACGATCCACTGATTTCCGATACGCTGACCTATGTACTGAGCAAGGATTTCGACATCTCGGCCGCCGAGTCGCGCGCCCAGGTGAAAAGCCTGCTGATGCAGCTGGACGAGCCGCCGCAGCTGGCTTTGGTGGATCTGGGCCTGCCGCCGCAACCGCACAAACCCGACGAAGGCTTTGCCCTGATCGCCGATCTCCTCGGCATCTCGCCCAGCATCAAGATCCTGGTGCTGTCCGGCCAGAGCGACGAGGCCAACGCGCGCCACGCGCGCGCCCTCGGGGCGATCGATTTCGTCGCCAAGCCTTGCGAACCCGAGCGGCTCAAATCCCTGCTCTTCAATGCCCTGCTGGTGCAGGACGCCGAGCGCAGCGCCGACAAGGCGCCCGCGCCGGCCAAGGATTCCGGCATCGTCGGCAGCAGCCCGGCGATGGACAAGCTGCGCCAGCAGATCAAGCAGTACGCGGCAGCGCCCTTCCCGGTGCTGATCGAGGGCGAGTCCGGCAGCGGCAAGGAGCGCGTCGCCTCCAGCCTGCACCAGTTGTCGCCGCGCTCGCACAAACCCTATCTGGCGCTCAACTGCGCAGCGATCTCGCCGACGCTGGTCGAGCCCACCCTGTTCGGCTACGCCAAGGGCGCTTTCACCGGCGCCAACAGCGCACGCGCCGGCTACTTCGAGGAAGCCGAGAACGGCACCCTGTTCCTCGACGAGATCGGCGAATTGCCGCTGGAACTGCAGGCCAAGCTCCTGCGCGTACTGGAAAACGGCGAATACCAGCGCGTCGGCGAGACCCAGCCGCGCTTTTCCAACGCCCGCGTGGTCACCGCCACCAACCGCGACCTGCGCGCCGAAATCAAGGCCGGGCGCTTCCGTGCCGACCTCTATCACCGGCTGTCGGTGTTCTCGATCGCGGTGCCGCCGCTGCGCGACATGGGGCAGGACAAGCTCACCCTGCTCGACTACTTCCGCGATTTCTACGCCCGCGAGGCCAAGACCCCGCCATTCCATCTCGACCCGCGCGCGCAGCAGATGTGGGAGGATTACCATTTCCCCGGCAACGTGCGCGAACTGCGCAACATTGCCATCCGGCTCACCACCAAATACCCCGGCATGGCGGTCAACGCCCAGCAACTGGAAGCCGAGCTCGACACCGACCAGGCCTTCCCGCAGGAAATCCCGCTCGCCAACGACAGCAAGGCGCTGATCGAACTGGCGCGCAAGCAACTGCAGACGCTGGCCAATTTCAACCTGGACGTCACCCTGCGCCAGTGGGAAAAAGCCTATGTCGAGGCCGCGCTCAACATGACCCACGGCAATCTGTCGCAGGCCGCCAAGCTGCTCGGCATCAACCGCACCACGCTGTACAGCCGCATGCAGACGTACGGCAGCGAATAAGCCCCTGTGTATCTCGACTATTTCGGCCTGAAAGAAGCCCCCTTCCGCATCACGCCGAATACCGAGTACTGGCATGCCGGCGGCCAGCGCGGGGAAATGCTCGCCGCCTTGCTCTACGCCATCGGTCAGGGCGAAGGCATCATCAAGGTGGTGGGCGAAGTCGGCAGCGGCAAGACCATGCTGTGCCGCAAGCTGGCAGCGCAGCTGCCCGACAGCGTCGACAGCGTCTATCTCGGTAACCCTACGCTTGCGCCGGACGACATGCTGGCGGCGATTCTGGCCGATCTGGGGATCGAGCCTCCCGAAAACGGCCGCCAGGCCCGCCTGGCACAGCTGAATGCCGCGCTGCTGGCGCGCCATGCGGCGGGACGCCGCGTGGTGGTGTTCGTCGAGGAGGCGCAAGGCATCGCGCTCGACAACCTGGAGTTCCTGCGGCTGCTGACCAATCTGGAAACCGCCACCGACAAGCTGCTGCAGATCGTGCTGTTCGGCCAGCCCGAACTCGACGTGCAGCTGGCCGACCCGCGCATCCGCCAGCTGAAGGACCGCATCACCCTGAGTTTGAGCCTGTCGCCGCTGGTCGAGGCAGAGGTGGCCGATTACCTGCGCGCGCGTCTCACGGTGGCGGGCTACCGCGGCCCCGACCTGTTTTCGCCTGCGCTGATCGCGCGCATGACGGCGCTATCGGGCGGCCTGTCGCGCCGTATCAACGTGCTGGCCGACAAAACCCTGCTGGCGGCCTATGCCGGGCAGACCCATACGCTCACCCCGGCCCACCTGGATGCCGCGGCGGGCGACGCCGACATGCAGCCGCCCCCGCATCGGCACGCCGGGATGCGCCGCTGGGCATGGCTGAGTATCGGACTTGCCGCCGCGCTGGGCTTGCTGGCATGGGTTGCGTGGCAGGCGCTGGCGCCCGCCCCGGCTCCCGTCACCGCCCTCCCCCAGACCTCCCGCCAGCCTGCCGCCGCCGCACCCGCCGCCGAAATCGCCGAACGGGCACGGCAAACCAGGCTCTGGCTCGCTGCCGCCGCAGCCGGCACCCATGTCATCCAGATCGCCACGGCTAAAGAAGCCGGCGAGGCAGCCGTATTACTGGAGAGTTTGGACGCCGCCACCCCGCAGCCGGTGCGGGTGCTGCACGGCTTGAGCCAGGGTGCGCCCGCCTGGATGATCCTGGCAGGCGAATTTGCCAACCGCGACGCCGCCATGGCGGCGCTGCGCGCGCTGCCCGCCTCGCCGACCGGCGCGCCGTTTCTGCGCACGGTCGGCAAAATGCGCAGCGCAGTCTTGGAATGATGATGAACGCTGTGTCGAAACGCTCCGCATTGACGAGACTGGCTCTGTCCAGCCTCGTGTTCTTGGGCGGCTGCATGCCGCCCAAGGCGTTCGACACCTCGCCCGGCCACATCAGCCAGCCCAGCCAGCCTGCCGTGCCGGGCACCCCGCCGCCCGCCCCGGTCAGGGCCGCGCCGGCGCTGTCCCCGCCCAAGCCGGTCGCGCCGCTGCCGACCTACACCGTGGTGGTCAACGACGTGCCGGTGAAGGACCTGCTGTTTTCCATCGCCCGCGATACCCAGTACAACATCGACCTGCATCCGGGCATCGCCGGCAACGTCTCGCTCAATGCGGTACAGGAACCGCTGCCGGCCATCCTCGACCGCATCGCGCGGCAGGCCGGCCTGCGCTACGAGATGAACGGCCGCACCGTGTCGATCATGCCCGACACCCCCTACGTCAAGACCTATAGCGTCAATTATGTGAACGTCGCCCGCAACACCGCCTCCAGCGTCGGGGTGGCGGCGCAGATCGCCAGCACAGGCGGTGGCATCGGCACGGCAACAGGCGGCACGACCAGCACTGCCAGCGGCAACTCCTCCACCACCACGGTGGCCAGCCAGTCCAACAACGACCTGTGGACGGTGCTGGCCGACAACATCCGCACCATGCTCGCCGGCACCCGCGCGGTCACGCAAAGCAGCGAGGAACGCGCCGCCCGGCTGGATGCCGAAAAAGCCGAGCGCGCCGAACGGGTGTCGCAGGCCGAGGCGGCCAGCAAGGCCGGCGCCGGTGCCGCCGGCCTGTTCACCGCCGCGTTTGCCAACCAGCCGGCAAGCGACGGCAAAAACGATGTCGCGGTCAACCCGGTGGCCGGCACCGTCAGCGTGCTGGGCACCGCCAAGCAGCAGGAACTAGTGCAGCAATACCTCGACCGCGTGATGCAGTCGGCGCAGCGCCAGGTGCTGATCGAGGCCACCATCGTCGAGGTCACGCTCAAGGATCAGTACCGCGCGGGAATCGACTGGTCGCGCGCCTTGCAAGGATCGGTCGGGTGGAAAATCGATACCATCGGCGCGGTCGGCGGCAGCAGTTCCAATGCGCTCGCAGGTTCGCTGGCGCCTTTCATTCAAGCGACCTACAACGGCGGCAACGGATTCAAGGCGGCCATCGACCTGCTGGAGTCCTACGGCAACACCAAGGTGCTTTCCAGCCCCAAGCTGATGGCATTGAACAACCAGACGGCACTGCTGAAAGTCGTGAACAACCTGGTGTATTTCATCGTCAAGGCGGACACGGTTTCAACCGCCAACGTGGGGGCGACCACCACCTTCACCACCACCCCGCAGACCGTACCGGTCGGCGTAGTCATGTCGGTGCTGCCGCAAATCAATGAAAACGGTCTGGTGTCGCTCACCGTGCGTCCGACCATCACGCGCAAGGTGGGGGATGTGGACGACCCCAACCCGGACCTGAAAAACGCCCAGATCAGCAACAAGATCCCGGTCATCCAGGTGCGCGAAATGGAATCGCTGCTGCAGGTAAGGAGCGGCCAGACCGTCATTCTGGGCGGCCTGATCCAGGACGACAGCAACAACGCCCGCGACGGCATCCCCGGCCTGTCGCGCCCGGAAGGCATCGGTGCCGCATTCGGCCAGCACGAGCGGAGCAACAGCCAGACCGAGCTGGTGATCTTCCTGCGTCCCATCGTGGTATCCAACCCCACGCTGGAAAGCGATGAACTGCGTCAATTTCAACGCCTGCTCCCCAGCAGCGCGCGGAGCAGCCCTTGAGCCTTCTGCTCAAAGCGCTGAAACAGGCCGAGGTTGCCAACGGGGTCAAGCCCGATTCCGGCAACCGGATCGAGGGCGACCTCGAACTGGAGCCCCTGACCCCGCCCGGCACAGCCCAAGCGCGCGAATGGGTGGAACCGCCCGGCCTGCTGTTCGGCAGCGGCGCAGGCGCGCCCAAGCCGCGCCGTGTGCGCGATTTTCGCTGGCCGCAACTCTCGCTGGTGCCGCTCACCGCCCTGCTGGCCGCGCTGATCGCATTCGGCTACGGCTTGTATCTCTACTTCGCCCTGCAGCCGCCGGCCGCGCCCAGCCTTGCGCCGGCAAACGACACCGCGCCCGCCGCCGCGCCGGTCGACCCCGCCCCGCTCGAACTCGAATCGGAACCCGCATCCGCCGCGCTGCCCGGCGCGCCGCCGGCGCCGTCCGCCCCCGTGCCTGCCACAATGCCCGCTGCCGCCGCGGCCCGGCCCGCCGCCGCCCGCGCACCCGCGCACCCCGCCGCCAATCCGGTACGCGCCCTGGCCCCGTCGGCAGCGGCCCCGCTGCTGTTCCAGCCCGACACGCAAGCGACTCTGCTCGGCCAGGCCTACGCGGCCTACCAGCGCGGCGCACTGGCCGAGGCGCAACAACTCTATGCTCAGGCCGCCGCCCACCGACGCAGCGTGGACGCCTTGCTGGGGCTGGCGGCAATCGCCAGCGTCCAGGACCGCGACGCCGATGCGCAACGCCTGTATCGCGAGGTGCTCGATCTCGACCCGCGCAACGCCGCCGCCCAGGGCGCCCTGCTCGACCTGCTCGGCAACACCGACGGCAGTGCCGCCGAAAGCCGCCTGAAAATGCTGATCGAACGCGACCCCAGCCCGCACCTCCACCAGACCCTCGGCAACCTCTACGCCGGGCAGGCACGCTGGAACGACGCGCAGGCCGCCTACTTCGAGGCGTACCGCGGCGCACCCGGCAACGCCGATTATGCCTACAACCTGGCGGTCAGCCTCGACCAGCTGCAGCAGTTTGCGGCGGCCCTCAACTATTACGAAAAAGCGCTCGCGGGCGGCGGCGCGCACCGCTTCGACCGCGCCCAGGCCGAAGCGCGCGTGCAGCAACTGAAGCCGGTCCGCTGAGTTTTCCCGCCATGGAAAGACGCAAGAAACTCCGCATGGGCGAAACCCTGGTCACCCAGGGACTCATTACCGTCGACCAGCTGCGCATCGGGCTCAAGGAGCAGAAGGCGACCGGCCTGCCGATCGGCCGCCAGCTGGTCGCCTTGGGCTTCATCACCGAGGCGGTGCTGCGCGACCAGCTCGCCAACGCGCTCGGCAGCCAGGGCATCGACCTCACCCAGGTGGTGGCCGACCCCGAAGCGCTGCAGCTGGTGCCCGAGGAATTCGCACGCCGTCACCACCTGCTGCCGATCGCCCACGATGCGGCGAGGAACGTGCTGACGCTGGCGACCACCGACATGTTCAACGTGGTCGCGCTCGACCAGCTGAAAGCCGCGCTCGGCGGCCAGCTCGAAATCGACACGCTGCTGGCGGGCGAGGCGCAGCTGCTCGAATGCATCGACAAGTTCTACGGCTTCGACCTCTCGCTCGACGGCATCCTGCGCGAGATCGAGACCGGCGAGGTCGACTACGCCAGCCTCAACCCCGACACCGAGGAATACACCCAGCCGGTGGTGCGGCTGGTCGGCGCGCTGCTGACCGACGCGGTCAAGCGCGAGTCCTCCGACATCCACTTCGAGCCCGAGCACGCCTTCCTGCGCATCCGCTACCGCGTCGACGGCGTGCTGGAGCAGATCCGCAGCCTGCACAAGACCTACTGGCCAGGCATCCTGGTGCGCCTGAAGGTGCTGTCGGGGATGAACATCGCCGAGACGCGCGCGCCGCAGGACGGCCGCATGTCGCTCACGCTGAACGGCCGCCCGATCGATTTTCGCGTGTCGTCGCAGCCGGGCATCCACGGCGAAAACCTGGTGCTGCGCATCCTCGACCGCGAGAAATCCATCATGCCGCTGGAGCAGATGGGCTTCACCGCCGACGCGCTGCGCGAATTGCAACTGATGATGGCACGCCCGGAAGGCATCCTCGTCGTCACCGGGCCAACGGGTTCAGGAAAAACCACCACGCTGTACTCGATGCTGTCGCATCTCAACAACGAGACCGTGAACATCATGACCCTGGAAGACCCGGTCGAATACCCGGTCACGCTGATGCGCCAGAGTTCGGTCAACGAGACGCTGAAGCTCGATTTCGCCAACGGCATCCGCTCGATCATGCGGCAGGACCCGGACATCATCCTGGTCGGCGAAATCCGCGACAAGGACACCGCTGAGATGGCCTTCCGCGCCGCCATGACCGGCCACCAGGTGTTCACCACCCTGCACACCAATTCCGCGCTGGGGGTGTTCCCGCGCCTGATGGACATCGGCATCCAGCCCGGCATCCTCGCCGGCAACATCATCGGCGTCATCGCCCAGCGCCTGGTGCGCAAGCTGTGCCCGCACTGCAAGGAAGCCTACACGCCGGACGAGGACGAGGCGCGCATCCTCGGCGCCGACCCCGCCCAGCCGCCGCAGATCTATCGCGCCGCCGGCTGCCCGGCCTGCAGCCACAAGGGCTACCGCGGGCGGCTGGCCCTGATCGAGCTGTTGCGGATGGACCCCGAGCTGGACGAACGGGTGGCCAACCATGCGCCGCTGCACGAAATCCGCCGCGCGGCATTCGAGCACGGCTACCACCCGCTGGCTGAGGATGGAATCAAGCGGGTGCTGGACGGCGTCACCTCGCTGGCGGAAGTGGCGCGGGTGGTGGATTTGACGGGGCGGGTGTGAGAATGGGGCTCGCGTTACTTTTACCGTCTGCGGCTGCGCTACGGCTCCGCTTTTCGCCTTTGGGCGAGTCACTTTCTTTTGCATGGCCAAAAGAAAGTAACCAAAGAAAAGGCGACCCCACATCGCTGCCCTGCGGGTTCCCGATTTGGCGTGGGCGGGCGGGACCAGAGCGGAACCGTGTCCGAGCTCCGCAGCAAGGCACGTTTTGTGTGCCTTGCCAGGGCGAGTTGGTGGAGCGCCCGCCCGCGCACGCCAAATCGGCAGCGCTGAAGGGGAACACCCCCCGCTACCGCCGTCACGTAATGCCATCTCACCACCAAGCACTGGCGCATGCTTTGGAGCCCCTCGTGTGTCGCCGAGAAGCGCAGCCGGACGGGGGGGAAAGGTGCGGGGTGTCTGAGCCCGCCAGGGCGAGTTCCCGCACCGCCCCGGCCGGCGAGCATCGCAGGGGAGCCGAAGGCCGACACGCCAGGGGTGGCTTTTTCTTTGGTTACTTTCTTTTGGCCACGCAAAAGAAAGTGACTCGCCCGCAGGCGAAAAGCGAAGCCCTCGCGAGGCCCGCATAACCATGCCCTTCTTCGACTACCGCGCCATCGACCAGACCGGCCGCACCACCCGGGGCACGCTGTCGGCGGTCAACGACGTCGACCTCGAACTGCGTCTGAAGCGCATGGGGCTCGACCTCATCACGCTTTCCGAGCTGTCGCGCCAATACGCCCCCAGCGGCCGCGAGCGCGTCACCCGCCGCGATCTGGTCACCTTCTGCATCCACATGCGCTACATCACCCGCGCCGGGATTCCGCTGCTCGAAGGCCTGCGCGACCTGCGCGACACCATGGACAAACGCGGTTTTCGCGATGTGCTGACCGCATTGCTGGAGGACCTGGAGGGCGGCAAGGTGCTGTCGCAGGCGCTGGCGGCCCACCCGGCGGTGTTCGGCGCGGTGTTCGTCCACAGCGTGCGCGCGGGCGAGCAGACCGGCCTGCTGGATGCGGTGTTCGAGCGCCTGGCCGAATCGCTGAAATGGCAGGAAGAAGTCGCCGCCAAGGCCAAGCGGCTGATGATCTATCCGGCGCTGGTGCTCGCCGTGGTCGGCGCGGCCATCCTGTTCCTGCTGGTCTATCTGGTGCCGCAGGTGCTCACCCTGGTCGAGACCATGGGCGTGGCCCTGCCGCTGCCGACGCTGATCCTGATGGCGGTATCGAACGCACTGCGTTCGTACTGGCTGATCGGGCTGCTGCCGGCGCTGGCGCTGGGGGTCGGGCTGCCGCTATGGGCAAGCAAGAGCGAGGCGGGGCGCGACTGGTGGGACCGCACCCAGTTGCGGCTGCCGATCCTCGGGCCGATCGTGCAAAAGATCGTGCTGTCGCGCTTCACCAACACCCTGGCGATGATGTACCGCTCGGGGGTGACGGTGCTCGACGCATTGCGCGCGGGCGAAATGGTGGCCGGCAACCGGGTGATCGCCGGCGGCATCCGCCGCGCCGCGCAGCAGATTGCCGATGGCCGCGGCCTGTCGGAGAGCTTCCAGTCGCTGGCGCTGTTCCCGCCGCTGGTGATCCGCATGCTGCGCGTGGGCGAGACTACCGGTGCGCTCGACGAAGCGCTCGACAACGTGACGTATTTTTATAACCGCGAAGTGCTCGACTCGATCGAAAACGGCCTCCGGGTGCTCGAACCGCTGCTCACCGCCATCCTCGGTCTGCTGCTCGGCGGCATCCTGGTATCGGTGCTGCTGCCGATTTACGACCTGATCGGGAACCTGCCGCTGTGATGCTCGACCACCGCCTCATCCTGCTTGCCACGCCGCGCCAGATCGGCGTGCTCGACTGGCGCCCCGGGCACATGCACTGGCTGGGCGATTTTGCCGCCGGCGCCGAAGGGCTGGCCGCATTCCACCGGATCGTGGTCAAGCATGCGCAGCTGCCGGTGCTGCTGGTGGTCGACACGGTGGACGAGGATTACCGCAGCGAAATCCTGCCGCACGTGCAGGGACGCGCGCGCGACGAACTGCTGGCGCGCAAGCTGAAACAGGTGTTCCGCAATGCGCGCTTTACCGGCGCGTGGCGGCAGGCACGCGAGACGACCGGCCGCCGCGACGACCGTTATCTGCTGGCCGCCCTGCCCGACGCCGACTGGCTGACGCCGTGGCTCGGCGTGCTGCACCGCGAACGCGTGCCGCTGACCGGCATCACCCCGCTGGCGCTGGCGTGCCAGCACCTGCTGGACAAGCTGCGGGTACAGGAGCCTCACGTGCTGCTGGCCTGCCGCCTCAACAACAGTTTGCGGCTGTCTTACTACCATCACGGCTTATTGCGTTTTTCGCGCCTGATCGGGGGCGACGCCCCGACCCAGCTGCCGGACAGCGCGGCCGACGAAATCGCCAAGACGCAGCTTTACCTGACCGGTCAGCGCATCCTGCCGCGCGAAGCCCGCCTGCATGTGCTGCTGCTCGACCCCGGCGGCCAGCTGGACAGCGCGCAGGCGCCGCTCAACGCCGACCCTGCGTTCAGCACGCGGCTGATCGACATGGCCAGCCTCGCGCGCGCCCTGCGCATCCCGGGCGACTTTCTCGCCGCCACGCCGGAAATCGCGCCGCTGGCCGCGATTGCGGGCGAGGCCATGCAGCTGAACCTGGCCCCTCCCGAACTGCTGCAGCGCCATACCGAATTCCGCTGGCGGCGTGGCCTGCACGCGGCAGCGGGCATCATTGCGCTGCTCGGAATCGGCATCACGGCCGCCTACTGGCTGCACGCACAAGACCTGACCGACCAGGCCAGCCGGATGCTGCAGCAACAGCAGCAGTTCGACGCCCGCTATCGGGCCATCGCGCGCACGTTTCCCATCCAGTCGGCGGCGCCCGAACAATTGGCCCAGACGGTGGCGCTGGCGCGCCAACTCGGCGGCGGCCAGCCCGATGCCGGCGCGCTGCTTGCCGCCATCGGCCAGGCCATCGATGCGGTGCCCGGCATCACGCTCGACAGGCTGGAATGGGCCGACGACACGCTCACGGCCGGCGGCGGAACGCGGATCAGCCTCGACGCCTCGCTGGTTCCGTTCGACGGCAATTACCGCGCGGCCATGCAGCGCATCGAGCGGTTCATGCATACCCTGCAAGCCGTGCCCGCCCTGCATGACGTGCGCTTGCGCAGCAGCCCGGTGAACGCCGATTCCGCCAGCACCCTGTCGGGGCGAACGCTCGATGCCGGCGCGGGCGAATCCCCCGCCGCGCGTTTCAGCCTCGGCCTGCGTTACCGCGAGGCCCGGCCATGAGGCACCCGCCGCTCGCCGCACTCAAGCTGTCGCTGCTGCTGGTACTGGCGGCACTGCTGCTGGCCGGGGGCGGCATATTGTGGAGCCGCGGCCAGGCGCACGACGCCGGGCTTGCCCTGCAGCAGCAACGCAGCGCGCTCAACGGCGCGCGTCAGCAGCTCGACCGCAGCCGCCAGCAGCAGCAGCTCATCGCCACTCACCTGGCCGATTATCAGGCACTCGCCGCACGCGGCTTTATCGGCGCAGAAGACCGGCTGGCCTGGATCGAAGCGGCGCAACTGGCCAACCGCGATGCCGGGCTTTACAGCCTGGATTACCGGCTGACGCCGCGCGCCGCTTCGCTTCCCGCGCTCGCCCAGGGCTTGCCGCTGGGACAGACGACCATGAGCCTCGCCCTGCCGCTGCTGGTGGAAACCGACCTCATGCGCTTCCTGAACGCGCTCAAGGCGCGCGCACCCGGGGTCTACCGGGTGCAGGGCTGCCGGCTGTCCCATCCCGGCGATGCGCCGTTCGAGCCGGTCAACCAGCCGCGCCTGCTGGCCGAATGCGAACTGCTGTGGTTCACCGTGGCGGCAGAATCAAGGACTTCGCAATGAAAATCCGTTCACCGCGGAGGCACGGAGGTATGTCCCGCAGGGACGGTATCCCTTGGGGCACGGAGAACAGCAGACCCGTTCGGCGCGGAACGGGCCGTCACCGTTCAGCCTGGGTTTTCTCCATCTCCCTGTGCCTCTGTGGTCCAGGCTTTGCAGCAACCGCCGACCCCGGGCGCCTGTTCTACACGCCCGAGCAGCGCGCCCAGCTCGAAGCCGCGCGCAGCCGCAGCCTCACCCAGCCGCGCGGCCCGAATAAAACCGCCGCCCCCGCAGCGCTACGTTTCGACGGCGTGCTGATCCGTTCCGACGGCAAGACAACCCGCTGGGTCGACGGCAGGCCGCAACTCGACGGCGCGGCCGTATCGGGGCTGAAGCCGGGACAGATCCGCGCCGACGGCCACGTGTACGAACCCTATCAGGTATTGCGCCCGCGCCCGCCCGCGCCGGCCGCCCCCGGCGAGAAGGAATCCCCACCATGAACTCCCAACGCGGCTTCACCCTGATCGAACTGGCCATCGTGCTGGTCATCATCACCATCCTGATCGGCGGGCTGGCGATGCCGCTGTCGGCGCAGATTCAGGCGAGGCGGATTGCCGAAACCAAGAAGACGCTGGAGGAGGCGCGGGAGGCGATCCTCGGCTATGCGCTGACCCATCAGACCTCAGGCTCGCCGCCCAGGCCCTATCTCCCCTGCCCTGACACGGATGGCGACGGGCGAGAAGACCGCCCCGGCAATGAGTGCACCAAGCAATCCGGCTGGTTTCCCTGGGTCACCCTCGGCGCCGCTGCGCAGGATGCGTGGGGCAATCGCCTGCGCTATACCGTCCATGCCGACCTGAGCAGCAAAACCAATGGATTCCATAATGACAGTGCGCCCCCCCCCGGCGCGTGGAATCAAGTTTGTTCAGAAGAAAACTGCCCGGTCGTCGACGTCGCCGCCGATGTGCCGGTCGTGCTGGTATCGTACGGCGCAAACGGCCGGGGAGCCCGCAATGTCAACCTTCCCTTTGGCAGTCCCACCCCTGCGCTGCCCCCCGGAACCAGCGCCAAGGAAATCGAAAACCTCGACGCCGACCACCGCTACGTCAGCCGTCCCCCCTCCAAGCCGGGCGACGCAGCGGGCGAGTTCGACGATCTCGTCGTCTGGCTGCCGTTCAGCGTGCTGATCAACCGGGTATGCCCGGCGGGCGGTTGTCCGTAGCCTGCAGGCGGAACGCCACCCGCCCCGCCTGGTTGTCCGGCAGTTCCAGCCGGAATCCGGTGCGCGCGGCCTGCCGCGCGGCCTGATACAGCCCCACTCCGAGGCCGAAATCCGAGGCCACCGGGCTGAGGAACAGGTTGCGCGCCACGTGCTCGGGTGCCGGCGCGCCGCTGTCGGTCACCGCCAGGCTCACCAGCGGCCGCAGTTCCAGGCGCACCGCCACCGCCACGCCGGGCTCGGCCTGGCGCTTGCGCAGCGCGTTGGTGAGCAGGTTGTCGGCGACGCTGTCGAACAGATCCTGCGGCAACGGCGTGTCGTCGAGCGCCTCGGCAAAGAATTGCACGTCGTCGTGTTCGTAGCGCGTCTGCAGCTCCGCCCACCACGCCTGCGCCGGGATGTGCGCGACATCCATTTCGGCCGGCTGCTTCAGCTTGTCGACCGTCTGCGCCAGCCGCGTCGCCAGCTGCGGCAACTGCCGCTTCATCAGTTCCAGCAGACGCTCGCTGTCCTCGGGCGTGGACATGTCGGCGGCGGCGAGCAGGGTTTTCAGCGACTGCAGGATATTCTTCACGTCGTGCGTCAGCCGCGCGCCGGTGTCATGGATCGCCTGGCTGTAGGCCTGCTCGCGCAGGGTTTGTTCGCGCACCTTGGCAGCGTAGAAATAGCCCAGCAGCTGCGACAGCAACCGCACATGCAGCGCCAGCGCCGGGGTGAGCGGGCGCGCGGATTGCCAGGTGAGGCTCAAGCCATGAAACGCATGGGTGATGGCGTGTTCGGCGGGTTCGCCGAAACTGCCTTCGCCGCGGGCCGCCTGCCAGCTTCCGCCGCGGATCCAGGTCAGTTCGTGCAGGTCGGCCAGCGCATCGCGCACGAAGGATTCCGGATCGCGCTCGCGCTCGGCCAGCGTCGCCAGGCGCTGCGCCCAGCCCTCGAACGGCAGTCCCACCGACAGCAGGTAACGCGAGGTGAGTTGCCCCAGTCCGGCAAACCCGGCACGCGGATTCCACAGCCACGACAGGGTCAGCAGCAGCGCCGCCATCCCCAGCAAGGTCTGCACCAGCGCCCACGCATAACTCACCCCGGCCACCGCCACCACGGCGAATACGCCCAGCGCCATCACCATGATGAGCAGCGACAGCATCAGGCCGTAGATGAAATCGAGCGTCGACGAGGCGCCGCGCTGGCGGCTGACCGGCAGGAACAGGATCACCAGCGGCAGCAGCGGCAAGCCGTAGCGCACTGCGGCCTGCAGCGCATCGGGCAGCCCGGCGCCGCCCAGGCTTTGCGGCAGCACCCAGGCCAGCAGCAGCGCCAGCAAATAGGCCAGCGCGAACAGGTAGGCCAGCCGCTGGCTGCGCGCGTTCTGCGAAGCCGCCACCGCACCCACCAGCCCCGCCAGAATCGCCAGCCACAGCGCCATCACCCAGGTGCCGTCGACCAGCACCAGCAGCGCCGCCATGGCGAACACCGGCAACGCGAGGCGCGGCTCGATGCGCGCCTCGCTGCGCACCAGCGGCTGCCACAGCAGGAACAGCCCGTAATGCGCCAGCAGGAAGGCACGCGTCACCGCCGCCTCGGCGTCGAACACCACGGCGGCGTGCAGCGCCAGCAGCATCAGCGCCAGCCAGCGTCCGGGCGCCACCCGCGTGAAAAACCCGACCAGCGAGGCCAGCCCGGCCTGCCGCGGCCTGTTCTCAGCAGACTCGGTCATACCAGGTCACGGCGCGCGGGAAATTCAGCATGACACTGCTATCGGCAATCCATCGGGGAAATGCAGTCCGACTGCGGCTGCGCGCAGCAACAAACATGACGGGATTCCGGCGGGCGCGTCGTATTTTCATCAACCCGGCCCCGGGCAATGCGTATTTATTCTCATTTTTTTATTGTAAATCAGAGAATTACAAACACTAACCCGGTGGCATGCATTTTGCACAATTGCACGCCAGGCAATAACACAACGGAGCCTTCCACCATGCCCCACCCCTTCCCGCAGCGCCAGTCGGGTTTCACCCTGATCGAGATCGCCATCGTGCTGGTCATCATCGGCCTGCTGCTCGGCGGCATTCTAAAAGGCCAGGAACTGATCACCCAGGCCCGCATCCGCAACGTCGCCAACGACTTCCAGTCGGTAACCGCGGCGATCAACCTGTATCAGGATCGCTATCGGGCTCTGCCGGGGGACGATCTGGGCGCCGCTGCCCGCTGGACTGCGACCGGCAGTACAACAACCAGCGGCAACGGCGACGGCACTATTGGCTCCGGCACAGCAGGGACACCTACTTATAATTCCAACACCGACACCGAGGAATCCCGTCTATTCTGGCAACACCTGCGTCTCGCAGGTCTCGTTGGCGGCGCAACCACCACCGGCGCAATCGGCACCGCCAATCCACCCAACGCCGCCTCGGGCGTAACAGGCGTGCAAAATGGCGCGTTCGGGATTCCAGGCTTGGTTATTTGCTCAAACAACCTGTCCGCCAAGATTGCGCAGGCAATTGATACGCAGTTTGATGATGGTATCGCCACAACCGGCACAGTGCGTGGTGCGACTGGCACTGCTGCAGGCACCACCGCCCCAACACTCAATTACGTTGATGACGGGGCCAATTTCTACGTAGTCTGCAAAGCGCCTTAACCCTGCAGCACTCTGAACTCCGCCGCCGCCAGTCCGTCGGCGGCGCCGCGCAGCACCAGCACGTCGCCAGCCTGGATACGGGTGTCGGGCTGGGGATCGATTCCCTTGATACCCTGGCGGCGGATCGCCACCACCTCCACCATTAACTCCTCCAGCGCCAGCTCTTCCAGGCTGCGCCCTACCGCGGCGGCGCCCTGCGTGAGCAGGACGGTATTGAGGCGCGGCTGGGTCTGCTGGTCCAGCTCGTCGTCGGCGTCGCTGGCGCCGCGGAAAAAACCGCGCATCATGGCGTAACGCGTTTCGCGCACATCGCGAACGCGTTTCAGCACCCTGGACAACGGCACCCCCACCAGCATCAGCGCGTGCGAGGCGAGCATCAGCGAGCCCTCCATCACCTCGGATACCACCTCGGCCGCCCCCGCCGCCTTCAGCGCGTCGATGTGGGTGTCATCGATGGTGCGCACCACCACCGGCAACTCCGGCTTGAGTTCGCGCACGTGGCGCAGGATCGCCATGCTCGAATGCACGTCGGAATAGGTCACCACCACCGCCTGCGCACGGGAAAGGCCGGCGGCGACCAGCACTTCGCGGCGGCTGGCGTCGCCGTACACGACCGACACGCCGGACGCCGCCACCGCGCGGATGCGCTCGGGGTCGGCATCGAGCGCGACGAAGCCGATGCCTTCGGCCTCCAGCAGGCGCGCCAGGTTCTGTCCACTGCGGCCGTAGCCGCAGACGATCACATGCCGGGTCTTGCCGAAGGTCTTGACCGCGATGTCGTGCACTTCCTTCGCCCGTCCGGCCCATTCGCTGCCGGCAAGCAGGCGGGTGAGCGTGTCCATGCGATTGATCAGCAACGGCGCGATCAGCATCGATACCACCATTGCCGCCAGCACCGGCTGGGTGATGCCGGCGCCCAGCAGCTTGAGGTCTGCCGCCTGCGCCAGCAGCACGAAGCCGAATTCGCCCGCCTGCGCCAGTCCCAGCGCGGTTCGCACGGCGGTGGGACGGCTGCTGCCGAAGGCCGTGGCCAGCCCGACGACCAGCACGCCTTTGCCGATGACGATGGCCGCCACCAGCAGCAGCACGCTGTTCCAGTTCAGCATCACCTGCATCAGGTCGAGCCGCATCCCGATGGTGACGAAGAACAGTCCCAGCAGGACATCGCGGAAAGGCTTGATGTCGTCCTCCACCTGGTAGCGGTATTCGGTTTCCGACACCAGCATGCCGGCAAGGAAGGCGCCGAGCGCCAGCGACAGTCCCGCCTTCTCGGTCAGGAAGGCCAGCCCCAGGGTGAACAGCAGCAGGTTCAGCGTGAACAGTTCGGGCGACTTGCGCCCCGCCACCCACTGGAACCACGGACGCATCACGCGCTGGCCGACGAACAGCAGAAACCCCAGCACCGCCACCGCCTTCAACACCGCCAGCCCCAGCACCATCCCCATGTCGTCGGCATCCTTGGCAAACGCCGGGATCAGGATCAGCAGCGGCACCACCGCCAGATCCTGGAACAGCAGCGCGCCGAAAATCTGCCGCCCGTGCGGCGTCTGGATTTCCAGCCGTTCGGCCAGCAGCTTCGACACGATGGCGGTCGACGACATCGACATGATGCCGCCCAGCGCAACCGCGGCCAGCAGCGGCAAATCGAGCAGCCAGGCGATGAGCGCGGCACATGCGATGGTCAGCACCACCTGCGCGCCGCCGAAGCCGAACACCGTCGTGCGCATGGTCATCAGGCGCGGCAGGCTGAACTCCAGGCCGATGGAAAACATCAGGAACACCACGCCGAATTCGGCCAGGTAACGCTCTTCTTCGCTGTCAGGAATCCATCCCAGCGCGAACGGGCCGATGACAATTCCTGTCACCAGATAGCCGAGCATGGTCGGCAGCCGCAGCGCGCGCGCCGCAGCCACCACCAGCACGGCGGCCGCAAGCAGGATCAGCACGAGCTGGAGGCTGGAATGCATCAAGGAAAACGGGGAGGGAAAGACAGGCTTTAGTATACTTGCCGACCATGCGGCCCCAATCCACCTCCCCCGAACATTTGCTGGTGCTGGCGCGCCAGGTGCTCGACATCGAAGCCGATGCCCTGCGCGCCGTGTCCGCGCGTCTCGACGCCGGCTTTGCCGACGCCGTGCAGCTGATCCTGGCGTGCAGCGGCCGCGTGGTGGTGTCGGGGATGGGCAAGTCGGGGCACATCGGCAGCAAGATCGCCGCCACCCTGGCGTCCACCGGCACCCCCGCCTTCTTCATGCACCCGGGCGAAGCCAGCCACGGCGACCTCGGCATGATCGCGCCCAACGACGTGGTGCTGGCGCTGTCGAACTCGGGCGAGAGCAGCGAAATCGTCAGCATCGTGCCGCTCATCAAGCGGCGTGGCGCCAAACTCATTGCGATGACCGGCAACCCCGGCTCGACCATGGCGCGCGAAGCCGACGTGCACCTCAATGCCGGCGTCGACAAGGAAGCCTGCCCGCTCAACCTGGCGCCCACCGCCAGCACCACCGCGGCGCTGGCGCTGGGCGACGCACTGGCGGTGGCATTGCTCGACGCGCGCGGCTTCTCGGCCGACGATTTTGCGCGCACCCATCCCGGCGGAAGCCTGGGGCGGCGGCTGCTCATCCATGTGCACGACGTCATGCACACGGGGGACGCGCTGCCGAAAATCGACAGCACCGCCTCGCTCAAGCTCGCCCTGCTCGAAATGACGCAAAAAGGGCTCGGCATGACCGCCGTGGTCGACGCCACCGGCAAGGTGGCGGGGGTATTCACCGATGGCGACCTGCGGCGGGCCCTGGAGCACGCGCTCGACCTGCAGCAGGCGCAGGTGGTCGACCTGATGACCAAAAACCCCAAAACAATCCGCGCGGACGAACTCGCCGTGGCGGCGGTAGAAAAAATGGAAACGCTGAAAATCAACGGCCTGCTGGTGGTCGACGCCGACAACACCCTGCTGGGTGCGCTCAACATGCACGACCTGCTGAAAGCGGGGGTGGTTTGATGGCTGCGGACCTCATCGCCCGCGCCCAGAAAATCCGTCTGATCGCATTCGACGTCGATGGCGTGATGACCGACGGAACCTTGTTCCTGGCCGACGACGGACAGGAATACAAAGGCTTCAATTCGCTCGACGGCCACGGCCTGAAAATGCTCAAGAGCAGCGGCGTCGAGCTTGCCATCATCACCGGACGCAGTTCGCGGGTGGTGGAACACCGCGCCAGGAATCTCGGCATCGAGATCGTCCACCAGGGCGCGCACGACAAGCTGGCGGTCTATGAAGCACTCTGCCGCGAACTCGGCATCGCCAGCGAAACCACCGCCTACATGGGCGACGACGTCGTCGATCTGCCGGTAATGCGGCGCGCCGGCCTGGCGATCACCGTGCCCGCGGCGCCCGATCTGGTTAAGGCGCACAGCCACCTGGTCACCACCCGCGAAGCCGGGCACGGCGCAGTGCGCGAAGCCTGCGAATTCCTGATGCGCGCGCAGGGCACGCTGGACGCGGCGCTGGCACCGTATCTGAAATGACACACCGTGCACGGGCCGCATCGCGCGCCACCGGTTCGAGGGCGGCATGATCGCGCGCGGGTCGCTGTGGCTTCCGCTGGCCATTCTGCTGCTGCTGGCTGCGCTCAGTTTCTGGATCGAACGTTCGGTGGAACTGCCGGCCAGCGACAGCCCGTCCGCCCGGACCGATCCCGAAGGCATTATGGAAAACTTCGATGCGCTGCGCACCGACCCGGCAGGCAACCCCCACTATCGCTTGTCCGCCAGGAAGCTCAAACATTATTCCGGCAGCAAGCGTACCGAACTGGAATCGCCGCGCTTCCTCCAGTTGGGCGTGCAGGCCGGCGAAGTGAGCGCGGAGGCGCGCGAGGCCACAGTTTCGCCCGACGGTCGCGAGGTGGATCTGCGCGGCAGCGTCGTCGTGGAACGCGCCGCCCGCCCGGGACAATCCGCCATGCTGCTGCGCACCGAGCGGCTGCTGGTTTTTCCCGAACGCGACCAGCTGCGCGCGCCGGGCGCGGTGAACATTCGCGACGCCACCTCGAATTTGCGCGCAAGCGCCATGGAATACGACGCCAGGCAACGCGTCATCAAACTGACAGGACGGGTGCAGGCCCGTTATATTTCCGGAAAAAGCTAAGGGCTTAGTTGACGCCATGCAAACATTGAAAACAGGGGTTTATGCGATTCTGTGCGCCGCCCTGCTGATCTCGCCCGCCCACGCCGAGAAGGCCGACCGCGACAAGCCGGTCAACCTCGAGGCCGACACGGTCACCCTCGACGACATCAAGAAAATCAGCGTCTACCAGGGCAATGTGATCCTGAGCCAGGGCACGCTGATGCTGCGCGCCGACCGCGTGCAGGTGACGCAGAATGCCGGCGGGCTCGACAAGATCAGCGCCGTCGGCCGTCCGGTGGCGTTCCGCCAGAAGCTCGATGGTCGCGATGAATTCATCGAGGGATTTTCCGACCGCATCGAGTTCGACAGCGCCAGCAGCCAGCTCGAACTGATCGGCCAGGCCCGCCTGCGGCGCGACGGCGACGAACTGCGCGGCGCGCAGATCTCCTACAACGCCGACACCGAGTTCTACAAGGTCGTCGGCCAGCCCGGCGCCCAGACCCCGAGCGGCCGCGTGCGCGCCGTGATCCGCCCGAAACCGCGCTCCGGGCAGCCCGCCGTCAAGCCATGAGCCGGATTTCCGCCCAGGGCCTGCGCAAGACGTATGGCAAACGCACCGTGGTGCACGACGTCTCCTTCGAGGTCGAAAGCGGCGAAGTGGTCGGCCTGCTCGGCCCCAACGGCGCCGGCAAGACCACCTGCTTCTACATGGTGGTCGGACTGGTCGCGGCCGATGGCGGCAGCGTGCAGATGGACACCCACGACCTCACCCACATGGCGATCCACCAGCGCGCGCGGCTGGGCTTGTCCTACCTGCCGCAGGAGCCGTCGATATTCCGCAAGATGACGGTGGAGGAAAACATCCGCGCCATCCTGGAACTCAAGCCTTACGGCAAGGACGAGCGCGACGAGCATCTCAACAACCTGCTCGAGGATCTGCACATCGAACATCTGCGCGATGCCGCCGCGGTCAGCCTGTCCGGCGGCGAGCGCCGCCGCGTCGAAATCGCCCGCGCACTGGCGATCAACCCGCGCTTCATTCTCCTCGACGAGCCTTTCGCCGGGGTCGACCCCATCGCCGTGATCGATATCCAGAAGCTGGTGCACTTCCTGATCGAACGCAACATCGGCGTCCTCATCACCGACCACAACGTGCGCGAAACCCTCGGCATCTGCGACCGCGCCTACATCATCAACGAAGGCCGCGTGCTGATAGCCGGCACGCCCGACCTCCTCATCCAGGACGACAACGCGCGCAAGGTCTACCTGGGTGAAAATTTCCGCCTGTAGGCGCGGCCTGCGCAGCTGAATCGCGGTACACTTGACTCAAGTCGGCACGATTTTTGCCGTAGTCAAGATTCATGAAACACAGCCTTCAACTCAAGCTCGGCCAGCACCTTGCCCTGACGCCACAATTGCAGCAGTCGATCCGGCTGCTGCAGTTGTCGACGCTGGAATTGAATCAGGAGCTGGAGCAGATGCTGCAGGACAACCCGCTGCTGGAACGCGAGGAAGAAGACGAAGCCGCTTACGCCGTTGCCGACGCACCGGCGCATACCGCCGAAGCCGAAGCGCAAGGCACGGAAACGCCAGCGCCGGAAAACGCCGAATCCGAACCGGCCGCCGCGCTGGACGATGCCGACTGGAACGACTACAGCGCCGCCAGCGGCGATGACGAAGACAACGACTATGCGCAGGGCTCGGTTTCGGGCGCGACGCTGCGCGAGCATCTGCTCAACCAGCTCATCGTCAGTCCGCTCACCCTGCGCGACCGCACCCTGGTCGCCGCGCTGATCGACGACCTCGACGAAGCCGGTTTCCTCACCCAGCCGCTGGCGGACATCGTCGCCAGCCTGCAGGCCGAAATCGAAGAACTCGAACCCGAAGAAGTCGAGACCGCGCTCAAGCATCTGCAAAACATGGACCCGACCGGAGTCGGCGCGCGCAATCTGGCCGAATGCCTGACCCTGCAACTGCGCGCCCTGCCGCCCGACACCCCGGCGCGCGATGCGGCCATGCGGCTGACCACGCATTACCTCGATCTGCTGGCCGCGCGCGATGTCGGCAAGCTGAAAAAGATGCTCGGCATCGACGACCTCGCGCTGCGCGCCGCCCGCTCCCTGATTCTTTCGCTCAACCCGCGGCCGGGCGCGGCCTTCGGCGCCGACGAAACGCACTACGTCATCCCCGACGTGTATGTGCGCAAGGTCAAGGGCATGTGGATCGCCAGCCTCAACGCCGACGCCATGCCGAAGCTGCGCGTCAACCGCGTCTATGCCGACATCCTGGCGCGCCACCGCGAGTCCGGAGGCAGCCAGCTGGCCAGCCAGTTGCAGGAGGCGCGCTGGCTGATCAAGAACGTGCAGCAGCGCTTCGACACCATCCTGCGCGTTTCGCAGGCCATCGTCGACCGCCAGAAGCACTTCTTCGAGCACGGCGAGGTGGCGATGCGGCCGCTGGTGCTGCGCGAAATCGCCGACGTGGTGGAACTGCACGAATCGACCATTTCGCGCGTCACCACGCAAAAATTCATGATGACGCCGCGCGGGCTGTACGAGTTGAAATATTTCTTCGGCAGCCACGTCGCCACCGATAGCGGCGGCGCCTGCTCGTCGACCGCCATTCGCGCACTCATCAAACAGCTGATCGCCGCCGAAAGCGGCAAGAAACCGCTGTCCGACGGCCAGCTGGCCGAGGTGCTCGGCCAGCAGGGCATCGTGGTGGCCCGCCGCACCGTCGCCAAATACCGCGAATCGCTGCAGATCCCTCCCGCCAACATGCGCCGCGCGCTTTGATCGCAAAGGCTTTCCGGGCAGCATCCGTCCGAAAAAAGGCCGCGCGCTTGAATGTGTCCTGCTTTCGCTCCACAATGAAATCGAGCGTGACGAATCGCTCCTGAAGCCGGAACAGAAACCGGCTCTCAGCATTTTTCAGCAGACTCTAGGAGGCGCTATGAATTTGAAGATTTCCGGTCATCACCTGGAAGTGACCCCAGCCATCCGCGACTATGTTTCCGAGAAGCTCAACCGCGTCAAGCGCCATTTCGACCACGTCATCAACCTGAACGTCATCATGCAGGTGGAAAAGCTGGTGCACAAAGTGGAGGCCACCCTGCACGTCAAGGGCCATGATTTCCATGCCAGCAGCGAAGACGGCAACATGTACGCGGCGATCGACCTGCTGGCCGACAAGCTGGACCGTCAGATCGTCAAGCACAAGGAAAAAATCTCGGATTTCCATCAGGACGGCGGCAGTTTGAAGCATCAACCGACGGAAAGCGCCGCCTGACGCCAAACCGCTTGAATCGAAGCCACGCACACCGGGGGCAGTTTGCCGCCTCCGGGCGTATAATCTGCAGGCGCCGGTTTTTCCAACCGGCTTTGCAACAGGCATGAACCTAATCACCCCCCTCATCACCCCTGACACCACCTTGCTGGATGTGAGCTTTACCAGCAAGAAAAAGCTGTTCGAACACGCAGCCGAACTGTTCGCCAGAACCCACGCGCTCAAGGCCCCGGATATTTTCACCAGCCTGTTCGAGCGCGAACGCCTCGGGTCGACCGCGCTCGGCCACGGAATCGCCATTCCGCACGGCCGCATCAAAGGCCTGAAGGATGCCAGCGGTGCGTTTTACCGGCTGAAAACCCCGCTGGAATTCGACGCCCCCGACAACCAGCCGGTTTCCCTGTGTTTCATCCTGCTGGTTCCCCAGGACGCCAACGAACGCCATCTGCAAATTCTCGGCGAGCTGGCGCAGCTGTTCGGCGACGACGCCATGCGCGCGAAAATGCTGGCCGCCGCCGCGCCGCACGACCTCATTGCGCTGCTCGGCGCATGGACGAGCTAAGCCGCGTTTCGGTTGCAACCCTGTTCCGCGACATGGCGGGACAGCTTGGCCTGCAATGGGTGGCCGGACGCGACGGCGGCCAGCGCATCCTGTCTTCCGAAACCATCCAGAAACCGGCCCTGGCCCTCATCGGCCACCTGAATTTCGTGCACCCGAACCGGGTGCAGGTACTCGGACCCGCCGAAATGGACTACCTGCGCGGCCTGTCCGAATCCGGCCTGCAGGAAGCCATCGGGCAGCTGTTTTCGAGCGAACTCGCCGCCATCGTCGTCTCCAACGGCGAAACCGTGCCGGTCTTTTTAAGCGATGGCGCAGAGCGCACCGAAACACCGTTGTTCACCTCGACCCTCGCCAGTCCGGTCCTGGTGTCCTATCTGGGGCATTACCTGACGCAGCACCTGGCCGAATCCACTTCGATCCACGGCGTGTTTCTCGAAGTCCTCGGCACCGGCGTGCTCATCAAGGGCGACGCCGGGGTCGGCAAAAGCGAACTGGCGCTGGAACTCGTCACGCGCGGTCATCGGCTGGTCGCCGACGACGTGGTCGAATTGAGGCATGTCGCGCCGGAAACGCTGGAAGGCAATTGCCCGCCGCTGATCCGCGACTTTCTGGAAGTGCGTGGGCTCGGCATCCTCAACATCCGCTACCTGTTCGGCGAAACGGCGGTCAAGCTGCAGAAGAACCTCAAGCTCGTCGTCGAGCTGGTGCATCCGCAGGAGATCGGCGAAGTCGGCCTCAACCGGCTCGACATGGTGGCCTCCACCGAAACCATCCTCGACGTCGCCATTCCCAAGGTGCGCATCCCGGTCGCGGCTGGCCGCAACCTGGCGGTGCTGGTCGAAGTGGCGGTGCGCAATCACATTCTGAAAAGCCGCGGCATCAATCCGGTCGAGCAGTTCATCAAGCGCCAGCAGGCAGCCATCGACGGGGGCGGCTGAGATGCAGATCGTGCTGGTTTCAGGCTTGTCGGGCTCGGGTAAAAGCATCGCCATCGCGGTATTGGAAGACGTCGGCTACTACTGCGTCGACAACCTGCCTCTCGCCATGCTGCAGCCGCTGGTCGACTACCTGAAGCGCGAAGGCCACGACCGCATCGCCATCGCCATCGATGCGCGCAGCGGCGCAAGTTTCACGCAGCTGCCGCTGATCGCCGAAGCGCTGCGCAACCAGGGCGCCGACCTGCGGGTGATCTTTCTCGAAGCGAAAACCCTGTCGCTGGTCAAACGCTTTTCCGAAACGCGGCGGCGGCACCCGCTGTCCAGCGACAGCGTTTCGCTGCAGGAGGCCATCCAGCTCGAACGCGAGATGCTCGCCGAGATCGCGCCGCTGGCGCACCGCATCGATACCAGCGACCTCTCCGCCTCGGCGCTGCGGCTATGGATCAAGGATCTGATCGGCCAGGATCGTTCGCGCATCACCCTGCTGTTCGAATCCTTCGGCTTCAAGCACGGCATTCCGCTCGACGCCGATCTGGTGTTCGACGTGCGCTGCCTGCCCAATCCGCATTACGTCGCCGAGTTGCGTCCGCTCACCGGGCGCGACCGGCCGGTGCAGGATTTTCTCGAAGCCAGCCCCAACGCCATGGCGCTGCTGGCCGACATCCGCGGCTTCGTCGAAAACTGGCTGCCGTGCTTCATTCGCGACCACCGCGCCTACCTGAGCGTGGCCATCGGCTGCACCGGCGGCCAGCACCGCAGCGTCTACTTCGCCGAAACGCTGGCTGCCGCCTTCCGCGAACGCGAGCAGGTGCTGGTACGGCACCGCGAACTGAGCTGATGCTGCTGCGTGCCGGCGATATCGGCGTGCTGCTGGCGGGCGGAGGCATCGTCGTCGCGCTGGCGGTGTTTGCCTGGGGCGGCGGACGCGGCGACACCGTCGTCATCCGCGCCGCCGGGCAGGTGGTGGAGACCGCGGCGCTCACCCACCCGCAGCGCTTTGCCGTTGACGGCCCGCTCGGCACCACGCGGATCGAAATCGAACCCGGCCGCGCCCGCGTGGCGGCCGACCCCTCGCCGCGCCAGCTGTGCGTGAAGCAGGGCTGGCTCACGCAATCGGGGCAGGCAGCCCTGTGCCTGCCGAATCAGGTCAGCCTCGAAATCCGCGGGCATGCCTCGGCCTATGACACACTCGGCTATTGATCTGCCCGTTACCGCGGACGACCGCCGCATCGCGCGGCTGGCGGCAATGGCGATCGGCCTGACGCTGGCCGAAGCGGCGATCCCCAGCCCCATCCCCGGGGTGAAACCCGGGCTCGCCAACATCGTCGTCCTGCTGGTGCTGCTGCAGCACGGCTGGCGCGCGGCGGTCTGGGTATCGGGTTTGCGCGTGCTGGCCGGCAGCCTGCTGCTGGGCAGCCTGTTTGCGCCGGGCTTCTGGCTGTCGGCGGCCGGCGCCCTCGCCAGCCTGGCGGTGCTGGCACTGGCACGCCACCTGCCCGCGCGCGCATTCGGCCCGGTCAGCCTGTCGGTGCTGGCGGCCTGGGGGCACATCGGCGGACAGCTTGCGCTGGCCGGCGCATGGCTGCTGCCGGGCGCAGCGCTGATCAAACTGCTGCCCGTGTTTGCCGCCGCCGCCCTGGTTTTCGGCGCCGTCAACGGCGTCATCGTGGCGCGTCTGCTTGCCGTCCCGGAAGCGGACAGACGGACGCCGCCATGAACCGCAGCCGGCTGCCCGCAAGCGCCAGATGCGATCCGCGCGGCGCAATGGCGGCGCAGTAGATTATTGGCGGCATCCAAGCGACAATTCGCGCCATGCATCCGCCCCTCAATACCGTCACCCTCGCGCTTTCCGGCGCGTCCGGCATGGCCTATGGCCTGCGTCTGCTTGAATGCCTGCTGGCTGCCGATCTGAATGTTTACCTGCTGGTATCGCAGGCCGCCCACCTCGTCGCCAAGCAGGAGCTTGGCGTGACGCTGCCCGCGCGCGCCGGCGATCTCGAAAAACAGTTGTCCGCCGGCCTCGGTGCAGGCGACGGCCAGCTGCGCGTATTCGGCCGCGAAGACTGGAATGCGCCGCTCGCGTCGGGCTCCAACCCGGCCGACGCGATGGTGGTATGCCCATGCTCGATGGGCACGCTCGCCGCGATCGCGCACGGCCTCTCCGACAACCTGATCGAGCGCGCCGCCGACGTCATGCTGAAGGAACAGAAGAAGCTGATCCTCGTTCCGCGCGAAGCGCCGTTTTCCACCCTGCACCTGGAAAACATGCTGGCGCTGTCGAGGATGAACGCCGTCATCCTGCCCGCCAACCCCGGCTTCTATCACCGGCCGCAAAGCGTCGAGGACATCGTCGACTTCATCGTCGCGCGCATCCTCGACCAACTGGGCATCCAGCACGCGCTGATGGCGCGGTGGGGCGACGACCGTTGAGCGCCATGCCCGGACAGGCCAGCTTGCCGCTATTCCCGCTCAATACCGTGATCTTCCCCGGCGGGCAGTTGCCGCTGCGGATTTTCGAGCAGCGCTATCTCGACATGGTCAAACAGGCCATCGCCGAAAACACGCCGTTCGGCATCTGCGCCATCCGCGAGGACGCCGGGAGCGGCGCCCCTGCCATTCCCTACTCCGTCGGCACGCTGGTCCGCGTCACCGACTGGGACATGCCGCAAACCGGCATCCTGCATATCGGCACCCGGGCGGAGGCGCGTTTCGTCATCCGCAGCACCCATACCGAGTCCGGCGGCCTGCTCGTCGGCGCGGTGGAAGCCCTCAGCAGCGAGGCCGCCACCGCGGTCCCGGAAGAACTGGAACTTGCCGTCGAGATCCTGCGCCACATCATCGACGAATACGGCGACGCGCGTTTCCCCGCACCGCACGAATTCGGCAACGCCGTATGGGTGGGCTACCGGCTGTCCGAAGTGCTGCCGCTCACGCTTTCCATCAAACAGAGTCTGCTGGAAATGAACGACAGCGTGACCCGCCTGCGCATCCTCACCGAATTCCTCAGGAAGCAGATCAACTGATGGCACGCTTCTATCCCGCTCTCGAAGCCAGACACCGTGCCTTCATCTCCGCACAGAAGCTGTTCTTCACCGCCAGCGGCACCGCCGCCGGCCGCATCAATTTGTCGCCCAAGGGGATGGACAGCCTGCGCGTGCTTTCCGATTCCCGCGTCGCCTATCTCGACCTCACCGGCAGCGGCAACGAAACCGCCGCCCACCTGCTGCACGATGGCCGCATGACGCTGATGTTCTGCAGCTTCGACGCCGACCCGCTGATCCTGCGGCTATACGGGCACGGCCGCGCCGTGCGCCGGCAGGATTCCGAGTGGGGCGAATTGCGCCGCCACTTCCCCGCCCTTCCCGGCGAGCGCCAGCTCATCGTCCTCGACATCGAATCGGTACAGACCTCGTGCGGCTATGCCGTGCCGAGGTACACCTACGCAGGCGAACGCGACACGCTGGCACGCTGGGTCGACAAGAAAGGCCCGCTCGGCCTCGTTGATTACTGGCGCGAAAAAAACCGCTTCAGCATCGACGGCCTGCCCACCGGATTACTGGAGGATGCGTGATGAAAACGACCCTGATTCCGCTTGCATTGATCCTGGCCGGCTGCGATCCCACTCCGCCGCCACATCCGGAAACCGAACGCGCCCAGAGCCCGGCATTCGCAACGCAGACTCAGGCGATGGAAAAAGCGCGCGCGGTGGAAGCCCGGCTGCTGGAAGCGGCGGAGGCGCAGCGCGCGCAGGCGGAAGGCGCGCCGCCGCCGTAGGCAGGCGTCACGCGGCCAGCAGCCGCTGCACCACCGCCCCCGCCAGCATCAGGCCGAACAGCGGCGGCATGTAGCTGATGGTGCCGTTGACCGCGCGGGCGCGGCCGCGCCCCTCGACCGGCTGCGGCGGCAACGGGGCACGCCCGGCTTCGTCGGAAAACACGGTGAGCACGCCCTTGGCAATGCCGCGCTTGCGCAGGCGCTTGCGCATCACCGAGGCGAGCGAACACATGCTGGTTTTCGAAATATCGGCGATCCGGATGCGGGTAGGGTCGAGCTTGTTGCCAGCACCCATGCTGGACGCCACGCGCAACCCCCGCTCGACGCTGCTGACGACCAGCGCGACCTTGCAGTTGAGCGAATCGATGCAATCGACGACGAAATCGACATCGGCCGGCACGCTGTCGGCCACGGTTTCCGGAATCAGGAACTCACGGATCACGGTGAGCTGGCAGTCCGGGTTGATGTCGCGGATGCGCGCCGCCATCAACTCGGCTTTCGGCTGCCCGACCGTGGACAGCAGCGCTGGCAGCTGGCGATTGATGTTCGATGCCGCGACGACGTCGTGATCGATCAGGGTAAGCCGTCCCACCCCCGCACGCGCCAGCGCCTCGGCGCAATACGAGCCGACGCCGCCCAAACCGGCCACCAGCACGTGTGCATTGGCTAGCCGCGCCTGCTCGCCGGCATCGAGCAGAATCCGGGTACGTTCAAACTGCGGCGGCAAGACTGCGTCCATCGGCTAAAATTCCCTCATGGTTAAATGGCTGGTCACACTCGTTCTGGCACTATTGGTATTGGGACTGCTCACCCCCTGGCTCAACCGTCTGGGGCTGGGGCGGCTGCCCGGCGACGTTCAGGTCAAGCGCAAGCGGGGCGTATTCTACTTCCCCTTTACCAGTGTCATTCTCATGTCGCTGGCGCTCTCCCTGCTGGCCTATCTGCTGGGCCGCTGAACCCGGCCCGCCCCCTGTTGCCTCCCCCGAAATGAACAAAGCATTCGTGAAAGAAACCGATGGCCCGGATGCCGATGAAGACGACATCGTCGCGCCGGCGCTGCCTGCCGGGTCGAAGAACTACATGACGCCCGCAGGTTACGCGCGGCTGGACGCCGAATTCAACCAGCTGTGGAAGGTCGAGCGACCCAGGCTGGTGGAAACCATCTCCTGGGCGGCAAGCAACGGCGACCGATCGGAAAACGGCGACTACATCTACGGCAAGAAGCGGCTGCGCGAAGTCGACCGCCGCATCCGTTTCTTGTCCAAGCGGCTGGAGCACGCCGAGGTTGTCGATCCCGCCAGCCGCGAGGACACCGATCAGGTATTTTTCGGCGCCACCGTCACCGTCGCCGACCAGGACGGCAGCGAATCCACCTATGCCATCGTCGGCATCGACGAGGCCGACGCCGGACGCGGCCGCATTGCGTGGATTTCACCGATGGCACGCGCACTGCTGAAGGCGCGCGAGGGCGACCGCGTCAGCGTGCAGACCCCGGATGGGCGGCGCGAGGTTGACATCGTCGCGGTGCGCTATCAGGCCATCGATTGAGCGGAATGCGGCAACGCCGGGGCAATCGCCTCAGTTCAACGCGCTCGCCAGCAGGCGCCGGTAGCGGCTCACCAGTTCGCCGCTGCCCAGCAGGGTGAAAACCGAGAGCAGGGTTTTGCGGCCGATGTCGTCCTCGAAGCCGCGGTCACGGCGGACGATTTCCAGCAGCTGCACCATGCCGGGCTCGAACCGGCCGGCCGCCACATGCAGGTTGGCGAGCTTCAGCCGCGCCTCCAGATCGTTTTCATCCGCCGCCACCCGCGCGCTCAGCTCAGCCTCGTCCGCGTCCGCCGTGCCGACGAACTGTAGCCGGGCCTTGAGTTGCGGCGCACGCGGGTCGGCGTCGTCCGGCACGCTCGCGAGCAGGCGGCTGGCTTCGTCGGCTTCGCCCAGATCGAGCATGATTTCAGCGGCATCGAGTCGTATGCCGACATGGGCGGGGGCGAGTCTTGACGCATCGGCCAGCCGCTGCAGCGCGGCCGAGGTATCGCCCGCAAGACGCAGTTCGGCGGCCTGCGCACGCAGTTCGTCCGCCGGGCTCGGAATGAGGCGGTCGAGAAAGGCGCGCACCTCGCCTTCCGGCAGCGCGCCGGAAAACTCGTCGACCGGCTCGCCGTCGATGAAGGCCTTGACGCTGGGAATGCCGCGCACCGCGTAACGCGCGGCGAGTTCCTGGTTGTCGTCGGAGTTGATCTTGGCGAGCAGGAACTTGCCGCCGTATTCCGCAGCGAGTTTTTCCAGGATGGGTTTCAGCGATTTGCACGGGCCGCACCAGGGCGCCCAGAAATCGACCACCACCGGGCGCTGCCTCGATTCTTCGAGGACGTGTTGCTGGAAGTCGGCAAGGCCGACGTCGAGTGCGTGTTCGGACATGGTGACTCCGCTTCAATCGCCGGGTCGCATCGATCCGGCTTAAATCAGACTGCCTTAAATCTGCCTGGCCAGTTCGGCCGCCATTCCGGTATAGGACGCCGGCGTCAACGTTTTCAGGCGCGCCTTCTCGGCATCCGGAATCGTCAGGCCGTCGATGAAGCCGTGCAGCGTGTCGCGCGTGATGCCGGCCTTGCCGCGCGTCAGCTCCTTCAACTGCTCGTAGGGATGGGCGACGCCGTAACGCCGCATCACGGTCTGGATCGGCTCGGCCAGCACTTCCCAGTTGGCGTCGAGATCGGCCGCCAGCGCAGCCGGGCTGGCTTCGAGCTTGCCGAGACCGCGCAGGCAGGATTCGTAGGCGAGCAGGCTGTAGCCGAAGCCGACGCCCATGTTGCGCAGCACGGTGGAATCGGTGAGATCGCGCTGCCAGCGCGAAACCGGCAGCTTTTCCGCCAGATGCCGCAGCACCGCGTTGGCCAGCCCCAGGTTGCCTTCGCTGTTCTCGAAGTCGATCGGGTTGACCTTGTGCGGCATGGTCGAAGAGCCGACCTCGCCTGCCTTGAGCTTCTGCTTGAAGTAGCCCACCGAGATGTAGCCCCAGACGTCACGGTTGAGGTCGACGAGGATGGTGTTGGCGCGCGCGATCGCGTCGTACAGCTCGGCCATGGCGTCGTGCGGCTCGATCTGGATGGTGTAGGGATTGAAGCTCAGTCCCAGCTCCATGACGAAGCTGCGGGCGAAGCCTTCCCAGTCGAGATCGGGATAGGCCGACAGGTGCGCGTTGTAGTTGCCGACCGCGCCGTTGATCTTGCCCAGCAGCTCGACCGAGCCGATGGCATCCCACGCCCGCCGCAGGCGGTAGACGACATTCGCCAGTTCCTTGCCGACGGTGGTGGGCGAGGCGGGCTGGCCGTGGGTGCGCGACAGCATCGGCAGGTCGGCCAGTTCGTGCGCCAGATCGGTCAGGCGCGCAATCAGCTTTTCCAGCGCCGGCAGCAGCACGCCGTCGCGCGCGCCTTTCAGCATCAGGGCATGCGACAGGTTATTGATGTCTTCCGAGGTGCAGGCGAAATGGATGAACTCGGCTACCGCGGCGACTTCCGCGCTGGCCGCGGTTTTTTCCTTGAGGAAATATTCCACCGCTTTCACGTCGTGGTTGGTGGTGGCCTCGATGGTTTTGACGCGCTCGGCATCGGCCACCGAAAACGTGTCGGCAATGCCGTCGAGCAAGGCGATGGCCGCGGCGGAAAACACCGGCACCTCGGCGATGGCAGGCTCGGCGGCCAGCGCCTTCAGCCATTCGATCTCGACGATGACGCGGTATTTGATCAGGGCATACTCGCTGAAGAAATCGCGCAGCGGCGCGGTCTTGCCGCCGTAGCGGCCATCCAGCGGAGAAAGAGCGGTCAGTGCATTGAGTTCCATCGTGTCATCCCGTGTTATCCGTTATTCAGTGATTGGTCCATGCGGCGCGCCATGCCAAACGGTGCGCCTGTCGCGCCGCATTAAACGGTGCGCCTGTCGCGGACGGCCTGCGCCAGCGTGCCGCTGTCCACATATTCCAGTTCGCCGCCGGCCGGCACCCCGCGCGCCAGCCGGCTGACCTTGAGGCCGCGCGCTTTCAGCAGCTCGCCGATCGTGTGCGCGGTGGCTTCGCCTTCCGGCGTGAAGTTGGTCGCCAGGATCACCTCCTCGACCACGCCGTCGAGCGCACGATTGATCAGCCGTTCGAGGTGGATCTCGCGCGGGCCGATGCCGTCGAGCGGGGAGAGGCGTCCCATCAGCACGAAATACAGGCCGTCGTAGCTTTGCGTGACTTCCATCATGTTGAAGTCGGCCGGCATTTCGACCACCGCCAGTTGCCGTTTGTCACGGCGCGCGCTGGTGCAGACTTCGCACACCTCCGCCTCGGAAAAATTGTTGCACAGGCGGCAATGATGCAGATGCGTCAACGCATGGTGGAGCGCCCCGGCAAGCTGCTCGGCGCCGCGCCGGTCGCGCTGCAGCAGGTGATAGGCCATGCGCGCCGCCGACTTGGGGCCGACGCCCGGCAGCACGCGCAGGGCGGCGATCAGGTGCTCCAGTGCGGCGGGCTGCACAGACAGCGCCTCAGAACGGCAGCTTCATTCCCGGCGGAATCGGCAGGCCGGCGGTGACGCTGCCCATTTTTTCCTGCACCGTCGATTCGACCTTGCGCACCGCATCGTTGACCGCGGCGGCCACCAGGTCTTCCAGCATTTCGCGGTCGTCGCCCATCAGGCTGGGATCGATGGTGACGCGGCGCACGTCGTATTTGCAGGTCATCGTCACCTTGACCATGCCGGCGCCGCTCTGCCCCTCGATTTCGATTTCGGCCAGCTTGGCCTGCATCTTGGCCATGTTTTCCTGCACCTGCTGGACCTGCTTCATCATGTTGCCGATGCCGCCCTTGATCATGTCGATTCTCCTGATGGCTGTATGGTTGAGGCGTCGATCTGGCCGCCGAACTGGTCGACCAACTCGCGCACGAATGGATCCGATTCGATTGCGGCCACGGCCTCGGCCTGGCGCGCTTCCTTGATGCGGGTACGCACCTGCTGCGGTGTCCGCTCGGCGGCGGCGCCGATCTCGAAGCTCACCTCAAGCGCCGCGCCGTACTTTTCGCGCAGCGATCCCACCAGCCTGTCCTGATAGGTGCGATCGAGCAAATGCTTGTGCGCTTCACCCACGCGCAAGCTCACCGCATTGCCCGTCTGCGAAACCAGTTCGCAATGGTCGGCGAGCATCTTGGCCATGCCGCCGAGGCGCAATTCGGACACGACCTTGAGCCAGTCCCAGTCGCCGCGCGGCACCGCCTGCGGTGCCGCAGGAACGACCGGCACGTCGGCCTGATAGGCGGGCGGTGGCGGCGACTCGGCCGGCACGGCTTCTACGCGCGGTGCGGCAGGCGCAGGTTGCGGGGTGGCAGGTGCGACGGCACGCGGCGCCGGCTCGCCCCCGGCAACGGGCACCGCACGCACGGGAGCGGGGCGATCCGCCGGCGCCGCACCCGGGGCGAAGGCCAGCATGCGCAACAGCGTCATGCAGAAGCCGGAAAACTCGTCCGGCGCATACGCCAGATCGCGCCGGCCGTTCAGCGCGATCTGGTAATACAGCTGCGCGGTTTCCGCATCCAGCTGCGCGGCGGCGGCCTGCATCCGCTCGGCATCCATGCCGGCTTCCATCGCGCCCGGCGCGTGCAGCAGCAGCGCCAGCTGGGTCAGCAGGCTGCCCAGGTCCTGCAAGGCCGCGTCGAAGGCGATGCCGCGCTCGGCCAGCTGGTGCGCCTGCTGCAGCAGCGCATCGCCGTTTTGCGCCGCCAGCGCGTCGAGCAGGTCGAACAGGTAATCGCGCCGCACCGTGCCGAGCATGGCCTCGACTGCGGCCGCCTCCACCGTGCCGCCGCCGTAGGCGATGGCCTGGTCGGTGAGCGACAGTGCGTCGCGCATGCTGCCGGCGGCGGCGCGCGCCAGCAGGTTCAGCGCAGCCGGTTCGCTGGCGACGTGTTCCTGCGCCAGCACCTCGCCCAGATGCTGCGCCACCAGCGCCGGCGGCATCGGCTTCAGGTTGAACTGCAGGCAGCGGCTCAATACCGTGACCGGAATCTTCTGCGGATCGGTGGTGGCGAGGATGAACTTGACGTGCGCCGGCGGCTCTTCCAGCGTCTTCAGCATGGAGTTGAACGCCGGCTTCGACAGCATGTGCACTTCGTCGATGATGTAGACCTTGTAGCGCCCCACCGTCGGCGCGTACTGCGCGTTGTCGAGCACCTCGCGCATGTTGTCGACGCCGGTGTTCGACGCCGCGTCGAGTTCGAGCAGATCGACGAAGCGGCCGGCATCGATCTGGGTGCAGGACGGACACGCGCCGCAGGGCGTCGCGGTGACGCCGGTCTCGCAGTTGAGGCACTTGGCGAGGATGCGCGCCAGCGTGGTCTTGCCCACCCCGCGGGTGCCGGTCAGCAGATAGGCATGGTGCAAACGCCCCTGCGTCAGCGCGTTGGAAAGCGCCCGCACCGCATGCTCCTGCCCCTTGAGGTCGGCGAACGCGCGCGGCCGCCATTTGCGCGCCAGCGCAAGTGCGGGAGATGCGGAGTCGCCGAAGAGATCGCTCATATCGAGAGAGGCGTTAGGGGTGAGGCGTGAGGACGGCTCTACGCAAGTTCACGCCTCACGAATTCAAAATGGCGAGCCAGAACCCCGGCACTGGCATCGGTCGCTGTGGCTGCTTCCTTCCGGACCTGACCCGATTCACGACTTAGCCATGCGGGGAGGCCCGCCACGCGCATTTTAACCCGGAAGCGCGCTTATTCCTCATCCGCCGGCGCGCTGAGGCGGCGTTTTTTCACCGCGTCGGCCAGCATCCGCAGCAGCGGGACGGTGTCGTCCCAGCCGATGCAGGCATCGGTGATCGACTTGGCGTATTCCAGCGACTGGCCCGCGACCAGATCCTGGCGGCCGGCATTCAGATGGCTCTCGACCATGGCGCCGATGATGCGGGTATCGCCGCCGGCCACCTGCGCTGCGACATCGGCGGCGACATCGATCTGGCGCTGGTACTGTTTGCTCGAATTGGCGTGCGAGAAATCGATCATCAGCTGCTGGCGCAAGCCGGCCGATGCCAATTCGCCGCACGCCAGGCTGACGCTCGCCGCATCGTAGTTGGGCGCCTTGCCGCCGCGCAGGATCACATGCGTGTCTTCGTTGCCGGAGGTGCTGAACACGCCGACATGGCCCGACTTGGTGATGGAGATGAAATGGTGGCGCGCGGCGGCGGCCTTGATCGCATCGACCGCGATGCGCAGGCTGCCGTCGGTGCCGTTCTTGAACCCCACCGGACACGACAGGCCGGACGCCAGCTGGCGGTGCGACTGCGACTCGGTGGTGCGCGCGCCGATGGCGCCCCAGCCCACCAGATCGGCAATGTATTGCGGCGAGATCAGATCGAGGAACTCGGTCGCGCAGGGCAGGCCGATTTCGTTGATTTCCAGCAGCAGTTTGCGCGCCAGCCGCAGCCCCTCGTTGATGTCGAAGCTCTCGTCCAGGTGCGGGTCGTTGATGAGGCCTTTCCAGCCCACGGTGGTGCGCGGCTTTTCGAAATACACGCGCATGACGACGATAAGCTCGTGCGCCAGTTCGTCGGCCAGCGGCTTCAGTTTGCGCGCATAATCGAGCGCGGCGGCCGGGTCGTGGATGGAACACGGGCCGACGACGACGAACATGCGGTCGTCCGCCCCGCGCAGTACGTCATGGATGGCACTGCGGGCTTGCGCCACGCGCGCCAGCACGGTTTCGCTGGCGCGCAATTCGCGCATGATCTGCATTGGAGCGAGCAGTTCGCCGCTTTGCTCGATGCGGGTATCGTCGGTTCGGGTGGCAGACATGTTCGGGCTCCGTTGATTTAGGTTGACCGTGCCGGCGGCGTAAACAAAAAAACCGCCAGCGGACTGGCGGTTTCGTTGAGGCGCGCCGTTCGTTTCAGCGCCTCCCGACCGCCTGCGGCGTGGGATAAAAGCGGCTAAAAAAGAACACTGCGGCACGAATCATGCATGGCAGTCTACCAAAACAGGTGGGGGCTCGCCAAGCGCCCGCGAGCCGGCCGGATTCGGACGGCACGGTGATGGCCCATCGGGCAAACGCGATAAACAAAGGGTATGGAGTGGAAATGTTGGCTAATGCGACAGAGATTCGGCATCCCGCACAGGAACTGCGGCGCGACAAGCGCTTTCAGGTTTCGCAGGCAGCCATCATCGCCCAGCCGGGGCATACCGAAATCGCCTGCGAGATCCGCGATTTCTGCCTGGGCGGGCTGTTCCTCAAGTTCACCAACCCCGAAGCGGCGATCGCCTCGCTGGCCAGACGCGCGGACGCCGAGGTGGAAATCGTCTTCACCCCGGCCTCGATCGATACCAGCCAGACCTTCCGCGTGCCGGCGCAGCTCAAGCGCCTGAGCCCGCTCGGCGTCGGCGTCGCATTCGTCCGGCAGCCGGTCGATGCGCTGCGCGCGCTGCAAAAACTGCGCATGGCCGGGCATCGGCAAAAACTCGCCGCCCTGCCCCCGTCCCACGCGCATCCCCAGCTACGCGAAGCCAGCAGCGCGTTGCTGAGCGAAACCCTGCTGCAGGTGCACGACCAGATGATGCGCATGCTGGGCGACAAGCTGAGCACGGCGGCGATGCACGCCTCCGGCATTGCCGAGCACAGCGGGCTGCTGAACGCCGTCCACGAATTCGGCAAACACGCGGCTGCCGTGCAAACCCGCTTTGTGCAGCAGGTGCTGGATGCGCTGCGGCAGGCCCGCCCGGTGCAAACCCAGGCCACCCGCGACACGCTGGACGGCGGGCTGGCCCTGGTCGACGAACTGGATTTCGAGGACTGGCTGGCCACCTCGTCCGAAGCCAACAAGCTGGAGGAACTGTTCCACGAACAGCTCGCCGACATCGAACCGCGCATCGGCCAATTGTTCGACTTTGCCTGCGACCACAGCAACAACCCGTTCGGGCCCGCCGTCATCGGCCACGCCTACCGCAGCGCGCTGCAAGACGTGCCGGTGCCGGCACGCGCACGGCAGGTCGCGTATGCCGCGTTGCGCGACGTGCTGTCCGAGCAGCTGGCGGCGCTGTATGCCGAGTTGCTGGCGCTATTGCCCGTCTCGCAGGCCGAGATCGCGCAGCAGCCCGTCGCGCCGCCGCAACCCCGGCACGCCGCTCCGCCTGCGGCGGCGCCCGCTGCCGCCGCCCCCGCGCCAGCCGAATCCCCGGCTCCCGCAGCGGCGCCGCAAGGCACCCTCGGCCGCCTGACCAGCTCGCTGCTGGATTTTTTCCGCGGCCAGCCGGCCGCCCCTGCGGCCCCGCTTCCCTCGGGCGCGGCGCCCGCCGCCGCGGCAGGCCATGCCATGCCGGGTTATGCCGCGCAGGGTGCGGCGGCCGGCGGCCAGCCCGCGATGGCGAGCGCGCCCGGCGTGGCCCGCTCGCCGGTGCTGCAGCGCCTGGCCGCCGCCGGCGCGCTGCCGTCCGCCGTCACCCACGAAATGCAGCGCTCGGTCGACATGTTCGGCGCGCTGTTCGACACCATGCACGCCGAGAAATCGGTCAGCGAGGGCATGCGGCCGTTCTTCCAGCAACTGGAAACCAGCCTCATCAAGCTGGCGATGTCCGACCCGCAATTCCTGAATTCGCCTGCCCACCCGGCGCACAAGGTATTGAACACGCTCGACCGCATCAGCATGGTGGCCGGCGACGACGGCAAGATCACCGACCAGCGCCTGCTGCGGCTGATGAGCCGCTGGACCGACCGCATCAACGCCGAGGCCGACAAGAATCCCGGCGTGTTCGACGAGGCGCGTACCCAGCTCGAACGCGTGGTCAAGCCGCTGCTGAACGAACGTGCCGCGCGCGTGTTCCGCCTGCAGGAAATGTGCGAAGGCCGCCAGCGCGCCGAAGTCGTCAAGCAGCGCATCCTGCGCGAACTGCTGGCGCGGCTGGGCGAACGCCAGGTACCCAATGCCGTGATCGAACTCCTCAATGGCGGCTGGCGCAATGTTCTGCTGATGGCAGAGGTACGCCACGGCGCCGACAGCGACGAGGCGCGCGAGGCCTGGCAGGTGCTGCAGCAGCTGTGCGCCTGGCTCGACCCCGAGCAGTCCGCCCCCCCGGCTGCGGCGGACATCCAGACGCTGCTGCAGCGCATCGATCAGGCGCTCACCCGGGTGTGCGCCGACAAGTTCGCGCAGGATCGCATCGTCGACCAGCTTGCGGCCGCGCTGTTCGACGAGGACAAGTCGCTGCATCAGCACACCCCGGTCGCCGCCCGCCTCAACGACGCTGCCGGCGAGCCGCTCTCCGAGGCGCAGGACAACCTGGCCGAGCGCCTGCGGGTGGGGGACTGGCTGCAGTTCGATTCGCTCGACACCCCGCTCAACCTGATCTGGATCGGCGACCAGCCGCCGGTGTACGTGTTCGCCAACTACCGCGGCATCAAGAAACTCGACCTCAAGCGTCAGGATCTGCTGCAGTCGCTGGAGGACGGAACCGCACAATGGACCGAGGACCTGGAACTGCCGCTGATGGACCGCTCCTACAGCGCGATGATCCAGAAAATGCAGCGCGACCTCTTGTGGCAATCCTCGCATGACGCCGCCACCGGGCTTGCCAACCGCAAGACCTTCTTCCGCGCCATCCGCCGCAACTGGCTGCGCAGCGAGACCACGGATGGCGGCTACGTCGTCGGCATGATCCAGCTCGACATCAGCAAGCCTGCGGGGGAGGCCGCGGGGGTCGAAATCCGCGCCCCCATCCTGCGCGAACTCGCCCGGCTGCTGCCCGCAGCCCTGCCGGCCGACGCGCTGTTTGCGCGTGCCGGCGAAGCCGGCATTGCCTTCTGGGCGGGGGCCGCCGACAGCGCCGCCGCCATGGCGCAAGCCGGTGCTCTGCTGCAAGCCATTTCCGACCAGCCGCAGGAAATCGACGGCACCCGCTACCGCGTGCAGGCCGCGGTCGGCCTGATGTGGGCACGCGACTGCCTCAGCCCGGAAGCGTATTACGACAACGCCAACGCTGCCTGCGCCCGCGCCCGCGAATCCGGCGCGCCCATCGTGCAGTACGGCAGCGAAGCCGGCGACAGCGGCGTGCTGGCGCTGGCCGAGTGGGCCCACGACCTGACCGCCATCCTCTCCGGCAACCGGCTCAGCCTGAATTGCCAGCCTGTCGTCGCCGCTGCCGATTCCGCGGGAGCCCCGCTGTACTACGAAGTGCTGCTACACCCCACGGCCCATGCCGAACGCAGCATCGCCACGCGCGACCTGATCGCCGTCGCCGAGCGCCTGCAGCGCATCACCGAGATCGACCGCTGGGTGGTGAAAAGCGTCCTGCAATGGATGCGCGACCATGCTGAAAAGGCCGCCCGGCTCGGTGGCCTCTCGATCAACCTGTCCGGCCAGTCGGTCACCAACCCGCTGTTCCTGAAGCTGCTGCTGGGCGAACTGGCGCGCGGCGACGTGCCCGGCGACAAGCTCATCTTCGAAATCAGCGAAGCCGACGCCGTCGAAGGCCATGCCCAGACCCAGCTCTTCATGCGCCAGCTGCAGCGCCACGGCTGCCGCTTCATCCTCGACGATTTTGGCGTCGGCACCAGTTCCTACACCCGGTTGAAGAGCATGAAGCTCGACTACCTGAAACTCGACCGCGCCCTGGTGCGGGAAGTCGGCACCAGCATGATCGACGAGGCGCTGGTGCGCTCGATCCTTGAGACGGGGAGCTTTCTGGGGATCAGGACGGTGGCGGGGTTTGTCGAGGATGCGGAGACGCTGGCGAAGCTGGGGGAGATGGGGGTGGATTGCGTGCAGGGGTACTTGATCGGGGAGCCGAAGCCGCTGGAGACGCTGGCCTGACGGTTACGCCGTCATTTTCGCTGTAGTGAAGATGTTCGCAGGACCACTGACCGTTGGCCGGGGGTAGCCCGGCGGCTAGTCACTTTTCTTGTCTCGCCAAGAAAAGTAACCAAAAGAAGGCGCCCCCGACATCCCCGAATTCCCGAAAATAGAGCCCGCCGGACGGGCGGCGAAGAACTCGCCCCGCCTTGCTGTCTTTAATTGATTTTTTGTGGGCGGGGCTCAAACACCTTCGCCGCTGATCCGCCCGGCAGGCTCGATTTCCGGCGGGGCTGTGAGGGGAGGAAAGTCAAAACCAAGCCAGCGTTAAGACAAGTTCTGTGTGCTTGTGTTGCGACTTCTCGTCAAGGCTTACTGCACTGCATGCTGTCCAATGGCTTGCTGAGTCGCAACGATGATTCCCCTTGCAGCGATACCTCTAACGCCTCATAGCTCATCTTGACCCGCAACACTTGATCAGGATGTAGCCCGTAAGCGTTGACGGAGATTCAGGCGTTGCAAAATCAAGGCCCCAATAAGTGCCCTCGTGCACAGCGTCGCATCTAACGTCATGCAGAATTGAAATCAGGTCGTCGCCACCACCCTGGTTTTGACTTTCTTCCCCTTGCAGACCCGCTGGAAATCAAGCGCATCGGGTGGATCAGCGGCAAAGGTATTTGAGCCCCGCTCACCAAATCAAATCAACCCAGCGAAAGCGGGGCGAGTTCTTTGCCGCCCGTCCGGCAGGCTCGGTTTCCGGGGTTTCGGGGATGAGCGGGGTCGCTTTTTCTTTGGTTACTTTCTTTTGGCGAGACAAAAGAAAGTGACTAGCCGCCGGGCTACCCCCGGCCCACGGTCAGCGATCCTGCGAAACCACTCACTACTCGGTAGTGCTCCGCGCCTGACCATACTGGATTGCTTCGGCGCTCCGCGCCCTGCAATGACAGGGATGCACTCTGACAATGGTAGGCATTGCCGCCAGGGCATTACGCCGTCCCACCCACCGTCAACCCATCGATCCGCAACGTCGGCTGCCCCACCCCCACCGGCACGCTCTGGCCTTCCTTGCCGCAGGTGCCCACACCGGTGTCCATCTCCATGTCGTTGCCGATCATGGAGACGCGCGTCAGCGCGTCGGGGCCGTTGCCGATGAGGGTGGCGCCTTTCACCGGGTAGGTGATCTTACCGTCTTCGATCATGTAGGCCTCGGCGGCGGAGAAGACGAACTTGCCGCTGGTGATGTCGACCTGGCCGCCGCCGAAGTTGACGGCGTAGAGGCCGTTCTTCACGGAGGCGATGATTTCGTGCGGGTGCTTGTCGCCGCCGAGCATGAGGGTGTTGGTCATGCGCGGCATGGTCAGGTGCGCGAAGGATTCGCGCCTTGCGTTGCCGGTGATCGGCATGCCCATCAGGCGCGCGTTCATCATGTCCTGCATGTAGCCGGTGAGGATGCCGTCCTCGATCAGCACGGTGCGCTGGGTGGGGTTGCCTTCGTCGTCGACGTTGAGCGAGCCGCGGCGCAGCGGGATGGTGCCGTCGTCGATGACAGTGACGCCGGGCGCCGCCACTCTTTCACCAATCCGGCCGGAAAACGCGGAGCTGCCCTTGCGGTTGAAGTCGCCTTCGAGGCCGTGGCCGATGGCTTCGTGCAGCAGGATGCCGGGCCAGCCGGAACCGAGCACGACGGTCATGCTGCCGGCCGGCGCAGGACGCGCGTCGAGGTTGACCATGGCCTGGTGCACCGCCTGGCGGGCGTATTTTTCCAGAATGTCGTCGCTGAAGTAGCTGTAGTCGAAGCGGCCGCCGCCGCCGCCGCTGCCCTGTTCGCGGCGGCCGTCCTGCTCGGCGATGACCTGCAGCGACAGACGCACCAGCGGACGCACGTCGGCGGCGAGGTGGCCGTCGGAACGGGCGATGAAGATCACTTCGTATTCGGAGGCGAGGCTCGCCATCACCTGGATCACGCGCGGGTCCATGGCGCGCGCCTTCTTCTCCAGCCGTTCCAGCAGCGCGACCTTGTCGGCGTCGGCCAGCGAAACCAGCGGATCGACCGCGTTGTACAGCAGGCGGCCTTCGCCGCGCCGCACCACGCCGAAGCTGCGGTTCTGTCCGGCGCGCGCGATGGCGCGGGTGGCGTCGGCGGCGGCGCCGAGCGCGTCGAGGCTGATGTCGTCGGAATAGGCGAACGCGGTCTTCTCGCCCGAGATCGCGCGCACGCCGACGCCCTGGTCGATGTTGAAGCTGCCGGATTTGACCTGGCCTTCTTCCAGGCTCCAGCCTTCGGAGCGCGAATACTGGAAATACAGGTCGGCGTAGTCGACGTCGTGCGTCAGCAGACGGCCGAACACCGGCGCCAGCTTGTCGGCGCCCAGCCCGTTCGGGGTCAGCAGCGTGGCTTCGGCGGAATGAAACAGCTGCTCGGCGGTTTGGATGGGAACGAAGGCGTCGCTTGGGTTCATGGCTGGTCCTGATCCTGCTGGATTCAAAATTATTTGGTGGCGGGTTCGCGCTTGGCCGGCACCCGGCGCTCGACCACGTCGACTTCGATCTGCTGGCACTGGATGTGGCGGTGCTTGAGCGCGGGCAGGCTCTTGCGCAGACTGGCCTGATAGGCCGGGTTGATGTTGGCGATGACCACGCCGGAGCCGCGCGGCAGGCGGTCGAGCACCACGCCCCAGGGATCGACGATCATGCTGTCGCCGTGGGTCTCGCGGCCCGACAGATGGTAGCCGCCCTGCGCCGGGGCGATCACGTAGGCGAGATTTTCGATGGCGCGTGCGCGAATCAGGGTTTCGAAATGCGCGCGCCCGGTGGTGGCGGTGAACGCCGCCGGCACCACGATGATGTCGACCTCGGGCATGGCGCGGTACAGCTCGGGGAAGCGCAGGTCGTAGCAGACCGACAGGCCGATGCGGCCGAACGGGCTGTTGAGGACGACCACCTTGTCGCCCGGCTCGATCAGCTTGGCTTCCTGGTAATGCTCGTTGCCGAGATCGAGACCGAACAGGTGAATCTTGTCGTAGCGCGCCACCAGCTTGCCGCGCTCGTCATACACCAGGCAGCTGTTGCGCACCTTGTTCGCCGCGCTGGCCTCCAGCGGCACCGAACCGCCGACCAGCCAGACGTGATGCTTCTTCGCCATGCGCGACAGAAAGGACTGGATCGGGCCGTGGCCCTCCGCCTCGCGCGCCTTCACCACGTCGGCGTCTTTCATGGCCATGATGCAGAAAAACTCCGGCAGCACGACCAGGCGTGCGCCCCCCTCGACCGCCAGTTCGATGAGCCGCTCGGTTTCAGCCAGGTTGGCCGGCACGTTGGGGCCGGATGCCATCTGGATGGCCGCCACGCGCACAGTGCCTGCCTGCGGCGCGGATTTTTTGACTTGCGCGCCCCGGGAGGGGGCCACGGTGGTTTTTGCGGGTTTTTTTGTCGTCATGTACGGGTTCCACGATCAGGGTTCGGACACTGGGGTTTCGGCTTTGGCCTTGGGCAGTCGTTTGACATCGGGTGCCTGCCACGCCCCGGTCACCATGTATTCCTGGCTGATGACCTCTTCGAACGGATCGCGCAGCAGTTTCTGCGCGGCCAGCGCGCCCACGCCTGCCAGCGGCCCACCGAGCAGGGCGCCTGCCACGGCCACGCCTTCGGACAGTTTCGGAATCACCTTGACCCTGAGCTGCACGGTTTCCTGGTTGAGGTCGGCCAGTCCCGACATGTTGACCTTGGCGGCCGGCCCGCGCATCCTGAAGTCATCGCTGTAGACCACGCCGCGCGCAATGCGCAGGGTGGCGCCGATGTCGTCGAAGGCATAGCCTTCATTGAAGATATCACGGAAATCGAAGTTCAGCCGGCGCGGCAGCGATTGCAGGCTCAACACGCCGAGCAGCTTGCCGACGCCTGGGTCGATCTTGAGGAACTGCCCGCTTCTGGCCTTGAAATCGAGTTGTCCCGCCAGCGTGCCAAACGCGAAATCGGCGGGCGAGCCTTCCCACGCGGCATTGCCCTGGACCTCGGCGCTGCCGCGCTTGAGCGCATCGGGGTAGCCAAAGCGGGCCAGAAACCTGCCCGCATCGAGCACATTCAGGCTCAGTTCCGCCCGGGTTTCGCCCAGGCCGCTGTCGCGCCACAGGCCGCTCATGCGAAACACGCTGTCGGGATGCGTGAGCTGCAGGGTGTCGATCATCAGGCCCTGCGGCGTGCCGCGCGCCACCGCTTCCAGCCGTCCCAGGGCATGGTCCTGCAGCCGGAAGTCCTCCACCGCCAGATCCAGCATCGGAAAATCCGCTGCCTTCATGTTCATTTCATCGGCCGGCCCGCTCGCCGGCATTCTGGCGGGGATGGTCAGCTGCCTGAACTGCGCCGACACGCGGGCGGGCTGCTCCCTCAGGGATTCCGGCCCGCCGCGGGCCGAAGCGCCGGTGGAATCGTATGCGCCGGCCGGACGATAGGTCAGCACGCCGCTCATCTCACGCCCACTCACCTGGGTTCGCAACAAGCCGCTGCGGGTGCGCCCCAGCAGGCGCACATCCTGATAGCGCCGCCCCATCAGGTCGAATGCATCGAAGCTGAGATCGATGGACGATAGCGGTACGCTGGCACCGCCTCCGCCCACGGGCAACAGCGCCATCCAGCCGGAGACATCCAGACCGCGCCCACTGCCGGCCAGACGCAGGCCGGGTTCGCTCGGCATGGCCGCCTGCCCGCCAAAACGGATTTCGCCGCGGCCGAAGCCGCCTGCTACGGTGCTGCGCCACAGCGCGCTGAGGGTTCGGCCCAGCCGGACTTCGTTCAGCCGGGCATCGCCCTGCGGCTGGCGGAGCACCAGCAGCGGCAGCGTCTGGGCGGCCGCTTTGGCGAGCGGCGCCGGCAGGCTGGAACCCAGCCCGGCCAGATCGGATTCGATGCGGATCCGCTCCCCTTCGGGCTCAAGGTCGATCTGGCCGCGCCACATGGCCTGTCCCGACAGATGCTTGCTCCACGCCGCATTGAGCCACGGCGCCATGCCCGCCGCGGTAGCCCGTCCCTGCGCCTGAATCTGCACCTGACCGTTGCGGGTGGCGGTATCGATGCGCACCGGTCCGCCCAGAAGCTGCGCGGCGATGCTTTTCGCGCTCAGGCTGTCGCCGGTGAAATCGATGTCGCCGCGCACCTGGTTGAGCTGCGGCAAGCCGGCTGGCAGCAGGGTATTGCCCAGGAAGGACAGGGTGCCGGCCAGCGCGGTGTTGTGGCTGTAGCGCAGCGGCACCTGCAGCTTCAGGGCGAGCCGCATCGGCCCGCTGCCGTCCAGCTCGTCGGTGAAACCGCGCAGACGCTCGCCCACCGGGCTGAAGTTGGCAAAACGGATGAAGTCCCGGATCGGGCCATTGGCCTGGCCTTCGATGTTCAACTGTTCTTCCTGGTGCAGCAGATCCGGGATGACGGCTTTCACCGGCGACAGCGCCACGCCGTAAATCCGCGCCTGGCTGGAGGTCACTTCCATGATCTTGCCGTGGAACGACAGGCGCGCCTGGATGCCCTCGATGCGCGGCCAGCCCGGCACATAGTCGATCACCGCATCCTTGACCTGCGCATCGACGCGGAACACGCCGTCGCCCTGATCGAACGGAAACCGGGCCAGGTCGCCTTTCAAGGCCAGCCGCACATCGTCGGAATCGCCGGCCACGACACCCTGCTTCACCCAGTTGACGGTGTGATCGCCGATTGTTTTCGGCAGGTAGCGGTACACCGCAGTACCATCGGCACGGCTCAGATGCGCGCTCAGATCGATCACGCCGCGCTGGCCCGGAATCAACTCGTAGCGCCCCCTGGCTGTGCCTGCCATATCCTTGTTGGCGAAAGCCAGATCGTCCAGCGTCAAGCGCCGGCCGCGCGGCGTTTTTTGCCAGTTGCCGCGCGCACGCAGGCCGGCAAACTCAAAAACAGGCTCGCGGAACAGGCCGGGAAAATCGAGTTTCAGGCGGTCCGAGTCGATCTCGAACGCGCCTTCGCGCGCATCGCCCTCGATGCGCCCGGAAAGATTGAGCAGCCCGGGCTGATTGCCGGCTGCCGTCACCCCCAGGCCGGTAAAACGGGCGGCAATGCTGAAATTGTCCAGCCCCGGCTGCGCTCCGCTCCAACGGAACCGTAAGGTGTCGAAGCGCCCTTGGGGCTGCAGGGTTTGCAGGCGCGCGCGCAGTTCGGGATCCATCGGCAGGCTCGGCAGCAGCGACTGCCAGCCGCCCAGGCTGAGGGCTTGCGCGGTGATCTCGTGCGACGCGGCATTCCAGGCCAGTCCGGCGTTGAACGGCGCGCCCAAGGCTGCACCCGGCCGCGCCACGCGCAGATTTTCAAACGTCACCCGCTGGCCGTCGCCGCTGCGCTGCCACCTGGCCTGCCCGCGCAGCTGCGCCAGCCGCAGCGCGGGCAGACCGTCGCCGAGCACGGCCTCGACCGCGCGCAAATCCAGCCCTGCGGCGACCCCGGCGAGCGCGCCGTGCGCCACGTCGAGCTGCAGGCTCAGCGCGCCCCAGCCCTGTTGCGGCTGATACGGCAAGGCCAGCCAGGCGGCGAGACGCGGGAACGACACCCCGGCGACCGTGACGCCGATGGTGCCGTTCCAGGTTTTGAGGTCGTTCGCATTGCGCGCACTCAGCTTCGCCTCGATCGTCAACGGCCGCGCCAGGCTGGCCGGCGGGGTGGCGCGCAATTGCAGGCGATGGGTATGGCGCACATTGGTCAGCGTGAAGTCGACCGCGGTCAGGATCAGCGGCGGCGCATCGCGCACTTCGTCCAGCCAGGTCAGCGTGGCCTTGCCCACATGCACCCGCCCCTGCCGCAGCAGCCAGTCGGAAAAACCGCTGTCGGGCGCAGCCGGATTGATCGGAATGCCGCCGACATAAAAGTGCCCGTCGCGCGCACGCCGCACCCCCAGCGCCAATCCCTGCAGCTCGATCCGGCTGAAGCGCGGCTCCAGAAACAGCAGCGAACGCCAGGCAAAGGCGGCCTCGAGCTCGGGCAAATAAAGGACCGGGTGGCCCTGCTGATCGTGCAGGCGCACGCCTTGCAGCCGGAACTCGGGGCGTGCCTGCTGCCACGTCCCGGACACGGCTTCGAGCGTCACGCGCTGTCCCAGCGCGCGCGACATCAGATTCGCCACCGTGTCGCGATGCTCGGCGATATTGGGCAGCACCCAGAAAAACATCAGCGCCGCGGCGGTCGCGAAGCCGAGCGCGGCAAGCGCAGCCAGGGCCGCCAGCCAGCGCGCGGCACGGCGCAGGAACAACGACAAGGCAGGGAAAACGATCATAACTTGCTGCTCTCGGAAGCCCCGATTCTATGCGTTTGCCCGCGTATTGCGCGAAAAGGGCCGTGGTAGATTCTTGCGTTTCATTCGCCGGTGAAACGATGGATCTGCCGCCGGTCGCGCTTGGTGGGGCGCCCCTTGATCGCCGCCGCCGGGCTGGCTGCCAGCTTGCGGTCGCGCGCCTGCTGCTGGCGCCGCGCATGACTGTCCGGGTCTTCCTCGTACAAGGCCTGCGCCAGCGGCGCCGGGCCGCGCTGCATCGCCAGCGCGCGCACCGTCAGCATCCAGACGAATTCGCCAATGCGGATGTCCAGCCGGTCGCCCGGCCTGACTTCGCGCGCAGGCTTGACGCGCTCGCCGGCGAGCTTCACGCGGCCATGCTCGATCGCCTGGGTCGCAAGGCTGCGTGTCTTGAAAAAGCGCGCCGCCCACAGCCACTTGTCCAGCCGCATTTTGTCGGGCGGCGCTTGCTCAGGCGGCACCGGACTCTCCGGCAAACCTGTCGGGCACCCGCCCGGCCCCGCCGCCGCGCCAGGCCGGACGCCGGATTTCGCGCAGCTTGCCGTCGGTGGCGGCGGGAATGGCCGGGACATCCGGGAGCAGGGGCATGTTCGGGTCACCTTGAATGAGTCGGTCCAATTGTGCCGGTTTTATCCGCGGGGAACCACGCCTATAGTCAGCCCATCGCCCGAATGCCGGGCCAACCCGCAGGAGACATCATGCTGACCGTGCGCAAATCGTCCGAACGCGGCCACGCCAACCACGGCTGGCTCGACAGCTTCCATACCTTTTCCTTTGCCGGCTACCGCGATCCCGAGTGGATGGGCTTCGGCCCGCTGCGCGTCATCAACGAAGACCGTATCGCACCGGGTGCCGGCTTCCCCACCCACCGCCATCAGGATATGGAAATCGTCACCTGGGTGCTCGCCGGCGCGCTCGAACACAAGGATTCGCTCGGCAACGGCAGCGTGATCCGTCCCGGCGAGGTGCAGCGCATGCGCGCCGGACACGGCATCGCCCACAGCGAGTACAACGCATCGGCCAGCGAACCGGTGCATCTGCTGCAAATCTGGATCGAGCCGGACGTCCATGGACTGGAACCGGGCTACGAACAGATCGCTTTCGCAGCCGACAGCCTGCAGGGCCGGCTGCGGTTGATCGCCTCCAGCGATGGCCGCGAAGGTTCGGTGACGATTCATCAGGATGCGGCGATTTATGCGGGGCGGCTGGCGGCCGGCGAACGCGTCGCCCTGGCGCCCGCACCCGGGCGGCGAATCTGGCTGCAGGTGGCGGGCGGACGGATCAAGCTGAAGGGCTTCCCGCTGGAAGCCGGCGATGCGGTGGCGATCCGTTTCGAATCCGGCGTCGAAATCGAGGCCTTGGAGGCCAGCGAGCTCGTCGTTTTCGATCTGGCCTGAAGGCCCGATACAATCATCCGTTTTGCAAACGCAAGGACACTCATGCCCAAGATTCTCGCTTTTTCCGGCAGCATTCGCCGCGACGCCTGGAACCGCAAGCTCATCCAGGTGGCGGTGGGAGCCGCCCGTGCCGCGGGCGGCGACGTCACGCTGATCGACCTGGCAGACTATCCGTTGCCGCTATACAACGGCGACCTGGAAGACAGGGACGGCCTGCCCGACAACGCGCTGCGCCTGAAAGCGCTGTTCAAGGGGCACGACGCCTTTCTGATCGCCAGCCCGGAATACAACAGCTCGATTCCGCCGCTGCTGAAAAACACGATCGACTGGGTATCGCGCGAATGGCAGGGCGAATCGGGACTGGCGCCCTACCAGAACAAGGTCGCCGCCATCATGGCGGCTTCGCCGGGCACGTTTAGCGGAATGCGCATGCTGCCGCACCTGCGGCAGATCCTGAATACCCTGGGCGTGCTGGTGCTGCCCGGCCAGTTCTCGCTGCCCCACGCCGACCAGGCGTTCGACGAGGAGAACGGCGCGCTGAAATCGCCGGCGCGGCTGCATACCCTGGTGGTGGAACTGGTGCGCTCGACCAACCTGTTGGCGGCCGACAAATGACCGGGCGCACACAAGAAACAGGGCACCCCGCCCCCGGCCCTTCCCGCACGCCATCCAGAAAAAACGCCGGCTGACCGGCGTTTTGCCTGCAATGAGCGACTGCGATCTCAGGCCGCCTTGCGACGGCTCCCCCCGCCCCAGCCGGCCAGCCCCGCGTCCAACCGGAGCTGACTGACGGGTTCGAAAATACCTACAGACGTGCCTGGACGGGTGCGGCGACGGCGGGCATCGCGACCGGCTTGTCCCCCTGGGCACCAGAGGCAGCGTGGCTGATGCCTGCATAGCCCGACAAGGCGGCCACCAGGGCCAGGCACAGGGTAAACCCCGGCGCGCTTCCTGTGCGGTAACAGCAGCGGCTGTCGGTTGAGCGGATGGGAAATGGACATTGTTTCGACATCACGGCTCCCAAGGTCAAGAACGTCCTGAATCAGGACACGACACCACTCAGGCCGACTTGCGGCGACGCGCCAAACCAAAGCCGACCAGACCCGCGCCCATCAGCAGGAGGCTGGCAGGTTCGGGGATGTTGCCACCGCCACCGCCGCCGCCGTCATCGCCCGTGCCAAGATGCGCCCATTCCTCAAACGTACCGAAGGATTCCGAGCCGGCATTTGCAGCATTCTGCAGACCGAAACGCGACCACAGAATGATGTACTGGGAGCTTGTCACATTGGCAAAAACGCTCGTCGGCACCTGCATCAACATATCGCTGACACCATTGCCCGGGTTGCCATCGCGGTTGGCGTCGAGCAGGATGTAATTGTCGGCAAGCGCATCCATGTCCCAAAGCAGGGTTCCCAGAATGCCGTTCGCATCGCCGTTCCCCGCGACCGAATCGCTGCTCTGCCCCGGGGTATTCGTGACATAGAGCTTCAGGCCATCCAGCGACAGCAGGCTCTGTTGCGCGCCTTGGGCCGTGCTGACCGGCTCGCCGATGTCCAGCACGAAGTTATAGGCTCCATTGACGATCTGCAGGGCGCTGAAAGGCAGGTCATGGGTCCAGTTGCCAAACTTTTCCTCGAAAGGCAGCTGCCCTGCATTGGCAAGCGTGGTGTTGTAGCCCTGCTCCGTTCCGTTTTGTTGAATACGCAGGAAAGGGTCGAGCACACCGGTGCCGGAGGGTTGCTGCTTGTCGAACACGAACGTGACCGTATTGGTTCCATCGCTGATGGTGCCGCTATTGTTCGCCGTCAGGTCCACCGCCATCACTGCGGCCTGCGCGCTGGTGGCCGCCAGCAGGACAAGCGCAGAGGCGGATGCGAGAGCGGATAGGGAAATGCGGGAGGGGGTCATGATGGACTCCTAAAACATACACATCAAGAAAAACAGCAAGTTCCATTCCATCAAGCAAAACAAAATCAAAACCACCCGCTGTGCATTGAAATAAAAAGGGAAATAACTTCCTCCCGGGCAATTCCCAGGACTTTCGATATCTAATCCGTAAAAAAACCCGACAAAAAAAAGCGCCCCGACGGGCGCTTTCTTACTGTACGGCCTGTACGGCATGTCTACTTGTAAACCGTCACCGTCCTGCTCGTCGCGTTGCCGGCGTTATCGGTAACGCGCACGGTGACCGTATGCGCGCCTTTGGCCAGCTTGCGGGTGTTCCAGTTGTAGCTGAGCGTGCCGCCGTAGGCGAGAGCCACTTCCTTGCCGTCGATGACCAGCGAGATTTTGGCGACGCCCTGATTGTCGGTGGCGCTCACGCTGACCGTCTGCTTGCTGGGCGAAATCGTCATGCCGTCGGTCAGGCTGAAGCTGCCGATGGTGGGCGCGATGCTGTCGTTGCCGACCGTAACCGCCACCGACGGCGACGTGCCGCGGTTGCCCGCCGCGTCATAGGCCTGCACGCTGAGGGTGTAGCTGCCGTCCGCCTTGCCGGCGGTGTCCCAGGCGAAAGCAAAGGGCGCCAGGCTGTCGCTGGCGGCCAGCTGGCCGTTGACGTAAAAATCGGCACGGGTTACGCCGACGTTGTCGGAATAATTGACATCGACCGGCACCACGCCGGATACGCGACCGCCGGTGGGCGAAGCAATGCTGACTGAGGGCGCCTGGGTGTCGGCGGCGACGGTCTGCTTGGCGTTCAGCACCGCCGCTGCGGCATTGACGCGGCCGGAGCCATAGTACTGGTCGTAGCCGGCCGCGCCGAGATCGAGCGAAGTCGTTTTCAGGATGCGGTCGACGTCGGCCGGAGTCAGCTTGCCGTTGGCGGACAGCATCAGCGCTGCGGTGGCGGCAACCACCGGGCTGGAAAACGAGGTGCCGGAGGCGTTGGAATAGCCGCCGCCGACGGTGGTGGTGTACACGCTCACCCCCGGCGCCGCCAGGTCGACATAGGCGCCGTAGCTCGAAAAGCTGGCGCGCGCGTCGTTCTGGTCAGTGGCGGCGACGCTCAGCAGGGCGTCGCTGGCCGCAATGCTCTCGAGTCCGCCGCTGTTGCCGGCGGCCACCACCACCACGCCGCCCTTGCTGCGCAGGTATTGCGCTGCCGACTGCACGGTGGCGCTCCCGGACACGCCGTTGTAGCTGACGTTCACCACCTTGGCGCCATGGTCGGCAGCCCAGTAGATCCCCTGCGCAACCGTGCTCCAGTAGGCATAGGCGTTGGCGTCGGCAATGCGCACCGGCATGATCTTCGCGCCCCAGGCCACCCCCGCGCTGCCCTTGGCGTTGTTCGCCGCCATCGCCGCCACGCCGGCCACCCAGGTGCCGTGGCCGTTGACATCGGCGGTATTCGAGTTGTTGTCGTAGACGTTCCAGCCCGGCACCAGGTTGGGCGCGAGATCGGGATGGGCGCTGTCGATGCCGGTATCCAGAATGGCGATGGTCACGCCGCTGCCGTTGGCGCTGTCCCAGGCGGCGGGAGCCTGGATCTTGGGCAGTGCCCAGCTGTTGCCGTAGGCGGGATCGGACACGCTGGCGGCGGGCGCGACCGCCATATCGAGCTCGACGTATTTCAGCTTGCGGTTCTTGCGCAACTCGCGCATCGCCGCGGCTTCATCGGCGCCCGTGGACAATTCGACCACGTGCGTATTCAATTGCCGGATATAGCCCTTCGAGCGTCCATTCACGGATTTCAGCGCCTGCTCGAACTGGCCCGCGGACAAGCCGGCACGCGGCGCAACCAGCAGCCGCCCGCGCGCCCAGCCGACATACGGCGCGGCTTTTTCGACCACCGCCGGGGGCTTGTTGCCCTGCGCCGATGCCGATGCCGGGGCCGCTTCGCCGAAGCCGGCATACCCCGCCAACAGGGCAAGCAGCAACAGGCTCAATGAAAAACCCGATGCACTGCCGCTGCGGTAGCAACGGCGATGGTCGGAAAGCTGGACTGGAAACGGGCAATGGTGCGGCATGGTGGGTCCTCGATCGAATAAACTGCCTGAATCAGGGCGCACAACGCAGCGGCCGCCAAACGGCCTCACACCACGGCGGCCCCGCTGCCTTTTCACAGGCCGGAAGCTTTGCGTCCCCGCTTCGCAACGGGTTTGCCCTTGTACAGGTTATCAACAGTAACGACGATTTTTCGCCACACTTGAGCGCTTGAACAAAAAATGATCCCCATATCTATCAATGGGTTACCAAAACATCCCGCCCTGTCGCAAAAAACGAAAGCCCCCGTTCGGGGGCTTTCGTTTTCCATTCCCGCTGCGCAATGAACGCAAGGCTTCATCGCCGGGGTTCAACCAATGGTCGCGGGAATGGATGGGCCTGATCGGCCCCGGGGGGCCGGCGATCAGAATGGCCATGGCGCCGTCCCGTGCTCCATGGTTTCGCACCAGAACGGCCGATCTACGGGCGGGCGGCCGCCGTCTATCTCACCGCTTCCTTCAGCTGCTCCAGGATGGCCGGGTTTTCCAGGGTGGAAATGTCCTGGGTGATTTCCTCGCCCTTGGCGATCGCCCGCAGCAGGCGGCGCATGATCTTGCCGGAGCGGGTCTTGGGCAGGTTGTCGCCGAAGCGGATTTCGTCGGGCTTGGCGATCGGGCCGATTTCCTTGCCCACCCACTCGCGCAGTTCGAGCGCGATCTTGCGGGCATCCTCGCCAACGGGGCGCGCGCCCTTGAGCACCACGTACGCCACCACCGCCTCGCCCTTGATGTCGTGCGGACGCCCCACCACGGCGGCCTCGGCCACGCGCAGGTTGGACACCAGCGCGGATTCGATTTCCATCGTGCCCAGGCGGTGGCCGGACACGTTCAGCACGTCGTCGATGCGCCCCATGATCCAGAAATAGCCATCGCTGTCGCGGTGCGCCGAATCGCCGGCGAGATAGGTCTTGCCGCCGAGCTCTTCGGGGAAATAGGTCTTCCTGAAGCGGTCGGGGTCGTTCCACAGGGTGCGCAGTTGCGAGGGGAACGGCCGCTTGATCACCAGATAGCCGCCGTGGCCCTTTTCGACCGGCTCGCCGTGCTCGTCGGTGATCGCCGCCATGATGCCGGGCAGCGGCAGGGTGCAGGATCCCGGCTTGGTCGGCACCGCGCCGGGCAGCGGCGAGATCATGTTGGCGCCGGTCTCGGTCTGCCACCAGGTGTCGACGATGGGACAACGGCCGCCGCCGATGACCTGGTGATACCACATCCAGGCTTCCGGGTTGATCGGCTCGCCCACCGTCCCCAGCAGGCGCAGCGACGACAGGTCGTGCTGCGCCGGCAGGTCGGAACCGAGCTTGATCAGGCTGCGGATCGCGGTCGGCGCGGTGTAGAAGGTGGTGACCTTGTGCTTGGCGACGGTTTCCCAGAAGCGCCCGGCATGCGGATAGGTGGGGACGCCCTCGAAGATGATCTCGGTCATGCCCAGCGCCAGCGGGCCGTAGGCGACGTAGGTGTGGCCGGTGATCCAGCCGACGTCGGCGGTGCACCAGTAGACGTCGGAATCGGGCTTGGCGTCGAACACCCACTGCATGGAGAGGATGGCGCCGAGCAGATAGCCGCCGCTGGAATGCTGCACGCCCTTGGGCTTGCCGGTCGACCCCGAGGTGTAGAGGATGAACAGCGGATGCTCGGCGGACACCCACACCGGCTCGCAGGCTTCGGCCTGGGTCTGGGTGAGCTCGTGCCACCACAGGTCGCGCGAAGTCCAGTCGGTCGCGCCGCCGGTGCGGCGATACACCACCACGCGCTCGACGCAGGAGGTGTCGCCCATCGCCAGCGCCTCGTCCACCGCGCGCTTCAGCGGCACCGCCTTGCCGCCGCGCAGCGATTCGTCGGCGGTGACGACCACCTTGGCCTGCGCGTCCTCGATGCGCTCGAACAGGCTCTTGGCGGAGAAGCCGCCGAACACCACCGAATGGATGGCGCCGATGCGCGCGCACGCCTGCATCGCCACCACCGCCTCGATGCTCATCGGCATGTAGACGACGACGCGGTCGCCTTTCGCCACCCCGAGCGACTTCAGTCCGTTGGCGAACTGGCAGACGCGGGCGTGCAGCTCCCTGTAGGTGACTTTCGTCACCGCGCCGTCGTCGGCCTCGAAAACCAGCGCAGTCTTGTCGCCCTTGGTCGCCAGGTGGCGGTCCAGGCAGTTGTACGAAACATTGAGTTCGCCGTCGTCGAACCACTTGTAGAACGGCGCGTTCGATTCGTCGAGGGTGCGCGTGAACGGCTTTTTCCAGTCCATCGTCTGGCGCGCGAGATTGGCCCAGAAGCCCTCGTAATCGGTCGCGGCCTGATTGCACAGCGCCTGGTACGCCTCCATGCCGGATACGTTGGCCTGCTTGACGAAGGCGTCCGCAGGCGGGAATACACGGGTTTCGGTCAGGATCGACTCGATGGATGCCATATGCTCTCCCCACTGATAGAGTGTTTGATAACCGCCTGATTCTAATTCAAAGCGCCTCATTCAAAGCGCCCCGATCCAAGCCATGAGCAACCCCGCACTCGACCGTGTCGCCCGCTGTTCCCGCTACGGCCGCCGCCTGCAGGCGGCGCAGCCGCAGCTGGCCGATGCCGTGGCCGGGCAACTCGGCCATCCCTTCACCCGCGCGGCGATGCAGGCGTTTCTCGCCGAGCCGCCGTGCGCCGATGAAGCCGCGCTGCATCAACGTTTAAGGCAGCTGCGCCAGCGGGTGTGGCTGGCCGTCACTGCGCGCGACCTCGCCGGCAGCGCCGACCTCGCCGAAGTCGTCGCCGCCTGGAGCACGCTGGCCGAGGTGTGCATCGCCGCCGCACTGGATTTCCACCACACCGCACTCGCTGCGCGCCACGGCGAGCCGCGCGACGAGCACGGCCGTCCGCAGCGGATGGTCGTCGTGGCCATGGGCAAGCTCGGCGGCGGCGAACTCAACGTATCGTCCGACATCGACCTCGTCTACCTCTACCCCGAGGAGGGCGACACCGCGACCGACGATCCCGCCGCCGCGATTACGTCCCGCAGCGATGGTATCCAGACGGGCAAATCGATCAGCAACCACGAATTCTTCGTCCGCCTCGGCCGCAAGCTGACCGCCGCGCTGGGGGAGAACACTGCCGACGGCTACGTGTTCCGCGTCGACCTGCGGCTGCGCCCGTGGGGCGACTCGGGCCCCTTCGCGATGGGCTTCGCGATGCTGGAGGACTATCTGGTGGCGCAGGGACGGCCGTGGGAACGCTATGCCTGGATCAAGGCACGTCCGCTCACCGGCGCCCGCCACGACGAACTGGCCAGCATCGTGCGGCCCTTCGTGTTCCGCAAATATCTCGACTTCGGCGCCTTCGCGGCGATCCGTGACCTGCACGTGCAGATCCGCCGCGAGGTCGCGCGCCGCGAGATGGCGCACGACATCAAGCTGGGGCCGGGCGGCATCCGCGAAATCGAGTTCACCGCGCAGGTGTTCCAGCTCATCCGCGGCGGCCAGATCGCCGCCCTGCAGCAGCGGCCGACGCTGACGGTGCTGGCCGAACTGGTGAAGAACGGACTGATGACGGCGGACGCGCAGCAGGAGCTTGCCGCCGCCTACGGCTTCCTGCGCCGGCTGGAGCACCGCATCCAGTACCTCGACGACGCGCAGACCCAGCTGCTGCCCGACGACGCCGAATCGCAGGCGATGCTCGCCGAGGCGATGGGGTTTCCCGACCATGCCGCGCTCCTTGCCGCGCTCGACCGCCACCGCAACAAGGTCACGCGCCATTTCGAGCAGGTGTTCGCCGCGCCGCAGACCGACCAGAACAGCCATCCGCTCACCGTCGTCTGCAGCGGCACGGCGGACGCCGCCGCCACCCACGCGCTGCTGGAAAATGCCGGCTACGGCGATCCGTCGCAGGTGCTGGCGATACTCGACGCGCTGCGCCAGAACAGCGCACGGCTGGCCGAGTCGACGCAGCTGCGGCTCAACGCGCTGCTGCCGCCTGCGCTCGAAATCATCGGCCGCCAGCCCGACCCGGCGGCCACGCTGGAGCGCTTTGCCGCGCTGGTGCAGGCGATTGCGCGGCGTTCCACCTATCTGGCGCTGCTGACCGAATACCCGGCGGCGCTGCGCCAGCTGGTGCGCCTCTTGGCGGCGAGCCCGTGGGCGGCGCAGATGATCACGCAGCAGCCGCAGCTGCTCGACGAACTGATCGCCCCGCAATCCCTGCTGAGCGTGCCCGACTGGGCACAGCTGGCCGAGCAGTTGCGCACGGAACTCGACGCCCACCCCGGCGACACCGAAGCGCAGATGGATGCGATGCGCCGCTTCAAGCAGGTGCAGACGCTGCGCCTGCTGGCGCAGGACGTGGCGGGCCGGCTGACGCTGGAGTCGCTGTCGGATCACCTGTCGTATCTGGCCGACACGCTGCTCGCCGAAACCCTGGCACGCTGCTGGGCCGGGCTGAAGACGCGCCACCGCGACACCCCGCGATTCGCCGTCATCGGTTACGGCAAGCTCGGCGGCAAGGAGTTGGGCTATGCCTCCGACCTCGATCTGGTGTTCCTCTACGACGACGCCGACGAACGCGCCCAGCAAATCTACGTGCGCCTCGCCCAGCGCATCAACACCTGGCTCGGCACCCCCACTCCGGCCGGCATCCTCTACGAGACCGACCTGCGTCTGCGGCCGGACGGCGCATCGGGCCTGCTGGTCAGTTCGACCGCAGCCTTCCGCGACTACCAGCTGCACCACGCCTGGGTATGGGAACACCAGGCGCTGACGCGGGCGCGCTTCGTCTGCGGCGACCTCGATATCGGCGCATTTTTCGAGGCGCTGCGCCGCGATGTGCTGGGGCTGCCGCGCGACGCCGGAACGCTGCGCGAAGCGGTGCTGGCGATGCGCGAAAAAATGCACGCCGGCCACGTCAACCACAGCGATCTATTCGACCTCAAGCATGACAGCGGCGGCATCGTCGACGTCGAATTCTGCGTGCAGTACCTGGTGCTGAGGCATTGCCATGCGCATCCCGAACTGGCCGACAACTTCGGCAACATCGCCCTGCTCGGACGCGCAGGCACGGCCGGGCTGATCCCCGCCGACATCGCGCAAGCCGCTGCCGATGCCTACCGCGAGCTGCGCCGCCAGCAGCACGCGATCAAGCTCTCCGGCGCAGCCTACGCCCGGGTGCCGCCAGCCGCCGTGGAAAGCGTGCGCGGCGCGGTCGGGGCCCTGTGGACGCGGGTCTTCGGCGCGCGCAACGGCTAGACGCTGCGGTAAAGCATCCCCCGCCGCACCAGCGCCTTCTCGATCTCCACGCCGATGAACACCACCGAGGACAGCGCCAGGCACGCGGCCAGCTCGCCCGGGCTGAGCGGTGCGGTGCGGAAGACGGGGTTGAGCCAGGGCACGTAGAGCACCGCCATCTGCAGCGCGAAGGTCAGCACGAGCGCGCCGATCAGCACCCGGTTCGACAGCACGCCCTGGCTGAACAGCGATTCGCGTTCGGAGCGGATCGCCAGCACGTGGCCCAACTGCGACAGCGTGAGCACGGTGAACACCATGCTCTGCCAGTGCGCCGAGCCGCTGTGGATCGCCCACGCCTGCGTCAGCAGCGACACCCCGCCCATCAGCAGCCCGACCCACAGGATGTGCTGCCACATGCCGCGGGCGAAGATGCTTTCCTGCGGCGGCCGCGGCGGCCGTTGCATGACGTTGCGCTCGGCCCCCTCGCCGGCAAGTGCGAGCCCGGGCAATCCATCCGTCACCAGGTTGATCCACAGGATGTGGATCGGCAGCAGCGGGATCGGCAGCCCCATGAAGGGTGCGAGGAAGAGGGTCCAGATCTCGCCCGAATTGCTCGTCATGGTGTATTTGACGAACTTGCGGATGTTGTCGTAGATGCGCCGTCCTTCGCGCACCGCCTGGACGATGCTGGCGAAGTTGTCGTCCAGCAGCGTCATGTGGGCGGCCTCGCGCGCCACGTCGGTGCCGCCACGGCCCATCGCCACGCCGATGTCGGCCATTTTCAATGCGGGCGCGTCGTTCACGCCGTCGCCGGTCATGGCGACGAATTCACCGCGATCCTGCAGCGCCCGCACGATCTTGATCTTCTGTTCCGGGTTGGTGCGCGCGTACACCCGCACCGATTCCGCCTCGCGCTCGAATTCCGCCAGACTCAGCCGCGCCAGCTCGCTGCCGGCGAGCACCTTGCCGCCTTCGTCGATGATGCCGAGCCGGCTTGCGATGGCGCGCGCGGTGGCGGGATGGTCGCCGGTGATCATGACGGGGATGATGCCGGCGGCCTTGCAGGCGGCAACCGATTCGGCCGCCTCGGGGCGCGGCGGATCGATCAGGCCGGCCAGGCCGACGAAGGTCAGGCCGCTTTCCAGCGTGGCCGCATCGAGCGCGTCCGGCAGGCGCGGCAGCCGTTTCAGCGCGAAACCCAGCACACGCAGGCCCTGCGCGGCCAGCTGCTCGGCTTCGTCGCGCCGCGCCGCCTGGTCGACGGGTGCCGTGCCGGCGGCGACGAGCCGGTCGACGCACAGCGACAGCACCCCTTCGGGCGCGCCTTTCACCAGCACCAGCACCGCCTCGCCGTCGCGATGCAGCGTGCTCATGCGCGCCCGTTCGGAATCGAAGGGAAGCTCGGCCAGGCGCGGCAGCGCTGCCTGCCATTCAGGCCGGCTGAAGCCGGCGGCTTGCGCGGCTTCGAGCAACGCCGTCTCGGTGGGGTCGCCGCTCAGTTTTCCGTCGGCGTCGGCGACGGCATCGTTGCACAGCAGCATCGCCACGCCCAGTTCGCGCCAGGGCGCATTTTCCGCCTCCTGCAGCCCCGGCCGGGTCTCGCCCGCGGCCTGCACGCAGTCGACCTGCATCCGGTTCAAGGTGAGCGTGCCGGTCTTGTCGGAACAGATATAGGTCACCGAGCCGAGCGTTTCCACTGCGGGCAGACGGCGGATCAGCACGTTCTGCCGGACCATGCGCGCCGCCCCCAGGGCGAGCGAGATGGTGACCACCGCCGGCAGCGCTTCGGGAATCGCAGCGACAGCCAGGCTGATCGCGGTGAGCAGCAGCGGCAACAGCGGTTCGCCGCGCAACCAGCCGGCCACGAAGAAGATCGCGCAAAGCGCCAGCACCGCCAGCGCCAGATGCTTGCCGAAGCGCGCCAGCCGCTTCTGCAGCGGCGTCTTGCCGGCTTCGCCGGACAGCAGCGAGGCAATTTTCCCCAGTTCGGTCTGCATGCCGGTGGCCACCACCAGGCCGCGCGCGCGGCCGTGGCTGACGACCGTTCCCTTGTAGGCCATGTTGAGGCGGTCGCCCAGCGGCAGGGCGGTCTCTTCCAGTTGCGCCACCCGTTTCTCGGCCGCCTGCGATTCGCCGGTCAGCGCTGACTCATCCACCTTGAGCGCCGACAACTCCAGCAGGCGCAGGTCGGCCGGCACCACGTCACCGGCTTCGAGCAGGACGATATCGCCCGGCACCAGCTCGGCCGCCGGGATTTTCCGGACCGCGCCATCGCGGATCGCGGCGGCCGCTGGCGCGGCCATCCGTTTCAGCGCCGCCATGGCACGCTCGGCGCGATACTCCTGGACGAATCCCATGATGCCGTTGAGCAGCACGATGACCACGATGGCGACGCTGTCCTGCGGCTCGCCGACAAAGCCGGCGACGACGGCGGCGGCGATCAGCACCAGGATCATGAAATCGGTGAATTGCGACGCCAGCATGGCAAGCGGATGGCGCCTGCCGGCCTCCTGCATGGCGTTGGGGCCATATCGCGACAGCCCGACAGAAGCGGCCGCCGCCGACATGCCCTGCTGCGGGTCGCTGCCCAGGCGGGCGACGGCATCTGCGCTGCTCAGACGGTGCCAGTGCGGCTGGGAATCGCGGGAATCAGGCGTCATGATGCGGACACGGAAATGCGGCCTGCGGCGAAGACAGGACGCCTGCGGCGCCGATTGCGCCGGAGCAGACGGGGGGTGGCAATGACGCAGTCTTGCATGATGAGCCCCGCCGCCTCCAGTTCGATCCGTGGATACTCAAGAATACGCCATCTCCATCCCTGCGACGACGCACCTGCCGGCAGCCGAAATGGCGCCGCAGCGGAACCCTGGCCATGCGGATGGCGTCTCCTGGATTTTGCAAACCAGCGATTCGGTGTTTCATCCGGCATGATCGTGTAGGCTGAGCGGGAATGAAAAACACACTTGTCCTGCTACCCGGCACGGCGGCCCGCGTCCGGCCTTGCCCCACCGCATCCCGTCGCCGGCATGTCCTCCGCTGAACCGTTCCCCGCCCAGGAGCCGTCATGACCCAATCCAGGAAAATTCTCGCCGCCACCGACTTTTCGGCACCCGCCCGGCATGCGCTGGAACGCGCGGCGCTGCTTGCGCAGGCGCACCCGGACACCCGGCTGATCCTGGCGCATGTCGTCAGCAGTTCCGCGCTCGACAGCCTGCGGCGCCTGCTCGGCCAAGACGCCGCCGAGCAGGAGGCCCGCCTGCTCGAACAGACGGAGCGCACCCTGGGCGAACAGGCGGAACGCCTGGCGGCCCGCCACCCCGTCGCGATTGACGCCGTGCTGACGCAGGGTTCGGCGCAGGCCGCCCTCGTCAGGCTCGCCGAAGAACAGCACGCCGATTTGCTGGTGATGGGCGCGCGCGGCATGCATTTCGTGCGCGAACATCTGCTCGGATCGACCATCGAACGCGTGCTGCGCACGTCGCGCCGCCCGCTGCTCGCGGTCAAGCAACGCCCCTACTCCCCGTATCGGCGCATCCTCGCACCGGTCGACTTTTCCGATCATGCCGCCGCCGCCATCAACGCCGCCCATGCCTGGCTGCCCGATGCCGACTTTGTGCTGCTGCATGCGTTCGAAGTGGAGCTGGAAAGCACTTTCCGCCTCGCCGGCATGGACGACAACCAGATTCATCAATACCGGATTCAGGCACGCAACGCGGCGCAGACCGAAATGGAAGACTTCATCGGCAAGCTGCAGGTGCCGGCCAGCCAGCTGTCGCGCCAGTTCGTTCACGGTGCGGCCACGCTGCGGATTCTTGAACAGGAGCAGACGATCGACGCCGACTTGATCGTCATCGGCAAGCACGGCCGGTCGGTCATGGAGGAGCTGCTGCTCGGCAGCGTCACCAAGCACGTGCTGGCGCATTCCAGCAGCGACGTCCTCATTGCCGGCCAGCCCGCCTGATCGCCTGCTACGATAGGCCTCGGCATTAACGACGACGAAGGAGACCGCCATGACCATTCGCTCCCTGCCGGCCCTGCTCGGCTTGCTCGCCGCATTTTCACTGCACGCCGCAGAGCCGGCTGCGGCGGCCAGGATGGGCACCTACTACGGCGCCAGGACGACCGAGTATCCCGCCTGGTTCAAGAACAGCTTCCTGCACCTGAAGGAGGACATCGACGAGGCGCGAACCAATGGCAAGCGCGTCATCCTGATGTTCACCCAGGACGGCTGCCCGTATTGCTCGGCGCTGGTGGAGCGCAATCTGTCGCAGCGCGAGATCGAGGCCACGATGAAGGAAAAGTTCGACGTGATCGCGGTCAACATCTGGGGCGACCGCGAAGTCGTGGGACTGGACGGCAAGCGCTACACGGAAAAAACCTACAGCGCGGCGCAGAAGATCCAGTTCACCCCCAGCCTGCTGTTTTTCGACGAGGCCGGCAAAACCCTGCTGCGCCTCAACGGCTACGTGCCGCCGGCACGCCTGCAGGCCGCGCTCGACTGGGTCGGCGGGCGCCATGAAAACAAGACCGCCTTCCGCGACTTCGTCGCCGCGCGCGAGGTGCCGAAGCAGGCCTCCGGCGAGATGATCCAGCAGGACTTCTTCCTGAAAAACGCCGTCGACCTGCGGCGCCGCGGCAAGTCCGCCAGGCCGCTCGCGGTGTTCTTCGAGCAGAAGGACTGCCCCGACTGCGAGGTGCTGCACCGCCGCGTGCTGGCCGACCCGGAAACCCGCGCCGCGATCGCGAAGTTCGACAACGTGCAGCTCGACATGTGGTCGCGCGAGCCGATCACCACGCCGCAAGGCAAGCGCATGGCGGTGCGCGACTGGGTCCGCCAGCTCGGCGTCAACTACGCGCCCGGCATCGTCCTGTTCGACTCCGCCGGGCAGGAGGTCATCCGCTGGGAATCGTCCTTCCGCGTGTTCCATACCCTGGGCATGTTCGACTACCTGACGTCCGGCGCCTACCGCAAGGAACCCAGCTTCCAGCGCTTTCTTGCCGCCAAGACCGAGCATATCCGCGAAGCCGGGCTCGACGTGAACATCTGGCGCTACGCCGACGAGCCGGTCGCGGCGACCGCCCCCTAGGCAGCGCCGCCGCAGCGGGCGTACCGAAGCCCCAACGCCCCGCGTACCGGCGAGCCCCGGCCCAGGCCGATTTGCCGGGAAACGCCGCCAGCGGCATCGAAACCTGCCGACAGCCGGCTGCAATGTTCTACACTTTACACGTCGCAAACAAATACTGCCGGCAGACGCTGTTTCACGATCGCCCCGCGGCAAGAGCCGTCGCCGGACGCGTGGGGTGGCCGGCATCACCTACATCGGGCGGGCGCTTTGCAAGTCTGGGAGGAGACACTGAATGGTTTCGGTTGACCGGGACGTCGTGGCGCTGGTGGACGACGCATTGCACGGCAAGCTCCTCGGCTGCCTGCGGGAGAGAGGCTGGAAACTGCACCGGGCGGCCAATACGGATGAATTGGCCGCGCTCTTCGAACGGCAGGACTTCCATGCTGGGCTGCTGCAGTTGCAGCGCACCGGCAGCAGCAAGCTGTATGACCTGGTGGGACGGCAGCAATCCCTGCAATGGATTGCGCTGATGGACCATGCGTTTTGGCGGCCCACCCCGCAGCACCGCAATTTTCTGGCGGGGGTGTACGATTTCCATACCCTGCCGGTCGACCAGGACCGGCTGTCCGTCTCCCTGGGACATGCCTGGGGCAAGGGCCGGCTGCTCAAGCAGCCGCCGCCGCGTCCCGACACCCTGGAACAGCATGGCATCGTGGGCAGCAGCCCGGCGATGCTGGCTTTCTGCCAGGCATTGCGCAAAGCCAGCAAGGCTGACGCGCCCGTGCTGATCGGCGGGGAGAGCGGCACCGGCAAGGAACTGGCCGCCCACGCCATCCACGACATGTCCGCCCGCGGCACGAAAGCCTTCGTGGCGGTCAATTGCGGGGCCTTGCCGCCCCATCTCATCCAAAGCGAATTGTTCGGCCATGAGAAAGGCGCGTTCACCGGGGCGCACCAACGCAAAATCGGGCGCCTGGAAGCGGCCCAGGGCGGCACCCTCTTTCTGGACGAAATCGCCGACCTGCCGCTCAACCTCCAGGCCACCCTGCTGCGCGTCCTGCAAGACAAGGTGATCGAACGCCTGGGCTCCAGCCAGCCGATACAGCTGGACATCCGGATCATCGCCGCATCCCATATCAATCTTCAGGAGGCCGTTGCCAAAGGCCATTTCAGGGAAGACCTTTACTACCGCCTGAACGTCATCAACCTGACGGCGCCGCCGCTGCGCGACCGGCAGGGCGATGTGGAACTGTTGGCGCAGGCTTTGCTGGAGCGCTTTTCCCGCGAAACCAGCGGCAAGGTCAAGGGCTTCAACCAGCAGGCATTGCGTGCGATGAACCAGTATTCCTGGCCCGGCAATGTGCGGGAATTGAGCAACCGCATCCGCCAGGGCGTGGTCATGGCCGAGCGCCCCTATCTCACTCCGGACGACCTGGGGATGGAACGGCGCGCATCGTACGCCGGACACCCGACGCTCGACGGGGCGCGTGCCAAAGCCGAACTTGATGCGATCCGCTCGGCATTGCGCCGCTGCCAGCACAACGTTTCCGAAGCGGCCCGGGAACTGGGCGTCTCGCGCGCCACCTTGTATCGCCTGCTGGAGCGCCACGCACTGTGCGGCCCGCACAAGGAAAAAGCCGCCCGGGAGCCGGCATGATCGCCGCAACGCCGATGGCAATGAAAGAACGTCTTGACGCGGCCCGGCCCTGCCGCTGCGCGCCCGGTCTTTCCGGATTCCGGGGGACAATATCCGCGAAAAAACCATCGCTTGAGCCGCCATCGGGGTGAGGTTTTCAGATTGCCGGCACGCATCGTTGAATCCGAGCCATCGCAGGCTTGCCAGGCTCGAAGCATCGCATCCAGTCACGACAGGGAGGGGATCATGAGAATGCCGAAGAAGGGAACCTGGTTACACGCCAGCCTGGCGATGATGTTGAGCACGCACGTGGCCTACGCTGAAACCTTGCGCCAGACGGGCCGGGATGCGCCGGCCGACGCCGATTACCCGGCCCTGCGCCAGCAGCTGGCCGAACAGGCGAAGAGCCTGGCCGAGCAGCAGCAACGGCTGGCGCAGGAGATGAAGAAGCTGGAAGAGGCCCAGCGCCGCATCCAGGCGATGCAGGGGCAGTTGGGCATGCCCGCGGAGATCAACCCGCAGCGCCTTGCCCAGGCTGACGAGTCGACGTTCCGCGGCCGCGGCGACGAGGCCGGGCGGGTGGACAGCACCACCCTGGATGTGGCGACCGTGTTTTCCCAGCCCAGCATCCTGACGCCGAAGGGCACCTTCGTTTTCGATCCCTCGCTGCAGTATTCCTTCAGTTCGTCGGACCGCGTGACGGTGGTCGGTTTCAGCGTGCTGAACGCGGTGCTGATCGGGGCCATCGACGTGCGCAGCGTCAATCGCAACAACTTGATTGCGACCCTGGGCGGACGCTACGGGCTGACCAACCGGCTGGAGATCGAAGCCCGGGTGCCGTATATCTATCGCCGCGATGATTCGCTGTCGCGGCGAATTTCCGGCAGTGCAATAGATGAATCATTCAATTCGGACGGCAGCGGCATCGGCGACATCGAACTGGCCGCGCGCTACCAGCTCAATGTGCCCACGGGCGACGCCCCCTTCTATGTTGCGGGCCTGCGCCTCAAGACCCGCACCGGCAAGGACCAGTACGAGGTCGCCTACGATACCGACTTCAACCTGCCGAAGGAGCTGCCGACCGGCTCCGGCTTCTACAGCCTGCAGCCCAGCCTGAGCATGGTGCTGCCCGCCGATCCGGTGGTGTTTTTCGGCGGCATCAATTACACGTGGAACATCAAGCGCGACGTCAATGCCTCGATCCCCTTCACCAACTCTTCGGGCACGGTCACAACCCGGTCCATAGGCGAAGTCGATCCCGGCGACTCGCTCGGCCTCAACGTCGGCATGGGGCTGGGGCTCAACGAGCGCAGTTCGTTCAGCCTGAGCTACGAGCATACCTGGATCGACAAGACCAGGCTCGATGGCAAAGTGGCGGATGGATCGATGTGGGTTCAGCTGGCCACCCTGCAGGCGGGGTTTTCCTATCGTCTGAACAAGCGCACCAACTTTAATCTGTCGATCGGCGCCGGGCTGACCGACGATACACCGGACACCACCGTCACCTTGCGCCTCCCGATCAGGTTCTGAGCCTTGATCGCGGCACAGCGAAAAGCCGGGCTGGGATGCCCGGCTTTTCGCTGCGCCGATTGCGCGTAGCGGCCTTAACGCAGGCCATGCTGGTCGAGGATGGCGTTGAGCCGCGCCTGCGCCGCCAGCATCTGGGCATCGATGGTGATGTTGAGGGTCGTGATATTGCGGATGACCTGGTCGTTCACCGAGTTTTGTATGATCGTGGCCAGCGAATCGAGCGCAGCGCCCGACGGCACCACGAACGCGTTGGCCGCACCATTCTGGATGACGATCAACGCGCCTTGCGTGGTCACCTGCGCAGCCGCCGTGCCGGGGCTGGCGGATGCCGGCGCTGCCGTATCGAGGTTGCCGGAGGATTGCGCGGTCTGCGTCGCGGGCAGCGAAGCCGGAGGATTCGCAGGCGATCCGCTTGCGGCTTGTTCGAGCGGCGCCGGACCTGCCGCCACGCTTGCACCCGAGCCGGCATTCGCATCCGCGGATGCGGCCGGCAAACCCGCCGGCACGGTGCCGTCGAGTGCGGGCAAGGTTGGTACATTCACGCCGATCTGGCCATTCTGCGAGAAGGGAACGAGCGCCTGCGGGTTGACCCTGGGCGCCACCAGTTCGCCGTTGACGAAGGTCTGGCCATTGATCTGGGTCAGGCGTTCGATGCCGTCGATGGAAAATGGCAGCAGGAACTCCTGGCCGTTCCAGTTGACGACAAATCCGCCGCGCATGCGGTCGAGTTCCTCGTCGCTGGCGCGCGGCGCGTCATCGAAGGCGGACGATGCGTGAGCGAGCCCGCCCGACAAGAGGGCAAGCAGTAAAAAAACCAGACGCAGGCTGGACATCGCCACCTCCTCAAAAATCACCTGCCGGCCGGCGCATCAGCGTGACGTTGGCCAGATCGTTGGGACCTGAAGCCATGCCGACGGGGGCTTTTTCGCGGACTTTCCAGTCCTTCGGGTCGTTGAACACCACTCCGGCATTGCGCCCGTTGATGACGAACAGGATGCGGTTGATCATCATGCGCTCGAATGGCGCCTGATCCATGACCCGCGCACCCTGCGCGGGATCGCCGAAAGCGATTTTGCCGTCGCGAACCCCCTTGACGACGACGAAATGGTTGTAGGCGCCATCGCGAATCAACACGATGGCAGGAATGCCCGCCTTGCCCAGCTTTTCCAGGCTGGCGTTGTAACCGTCGGCCGCATAGCCGCGCGATTCGAGGAAACGCTTCATGTCGAGCATGGAAAAGCCTTCCTTGCGGATTTTGGCCTGGTCGCCCTTTTCCCACATGGCGGTGTACACCGCCTCTTCCTTGACCGGGTCGCCGTAGTGATGGGTGAGCAGGGTGGAAAGCGCGGCGGAGCCGCAACTGAAATCGTACTGCTGGCGTTCGGTGTAGCGGAACTGCCGCTCCTTCATGCTCATGGCTTTGACGCTGAAGGAGCCGGAGCCGGCGCCCGGGATCTCGACCATGCCCGCCCGCGCGGCGGGCATCGCAACCAGCACGGCCATCAGGAACAGCGCGGCATTGCGCATGGGAACTCCTTATTGCATCTGGATATTCAGAATCACTGCGTTCTGGATCAGCACGTTGTTGCCCGAATTCTGGATGACGGTATTGAAGCCGGAGTTGTTGATCAGCGAGCCGTCGCTCACCAGGTTGTAGCCGGTAACCAGGTCGTTCGCACTGTTTGCGTACACGGCGCCATCCAGGTCATTGGTGTTGGTGATCAGCGCCATGCCGCGCTGGCCGTCGAGCATGTCGTCGGCAATCGCCGCGTCGAACGCGTCGTTGCCGGGAATGGTTTCATCGGGCGCGGCCCAGGCCAGCTGGACGGCCAGCGCGCAGGCCAGAAACGAAACGGGTTTCAGTAATGCGAGAAAGTCATTCATGGCGTCTTCCTTCCGGAAATCCCCGGAACCGCCGCACGGCGGTTCCGGGGTGGCGGTTCACTGAACCGTCAGGTTGGCCTGCACCGTCACGCCGATCTGGGTCAGCGCATTGATGCCGGTGTTTTGCGACGCGGAGATGATGCCGGCGCCATTGGTCAGGCTGCCGGACATATTGTTGGAGACGTTGAAGTCTCCGGCATTTCCGCCGTACGAGTGCCCCCCGTTGCCGCCCGCGCCGCCATAGCCGGTGGTGGCGGAAGCCATGGCTTCGCTGCTTGCGCTGCCGCCATTGCCGCCCAGCCCGCCGGCGCCGCCGTTGCCGTTTGCCGTGGCCGTCCCGCCGGCGCCGCCGGCACCGCCTTCACCGCCGGCACCGCCGCTTGCGCCGTTGCCCGCCAGTCCGCCCTGGCCGGTGCCGCCGGTTCCCGTGGCGCCGACCGCGCCATTGCCGCCGGTGCTGGTGCCCGTCGCGCCGACCGCGCCGGCACCGCCGGCGCCGCCATTGCCGACTGCGCCAACCGCGCCATTGCCGCCGGCGCTGGTGCCGGCCGCGCCGGTACCGGTGGCGCCGCTGCCGGTCGCGCCGGCCGCCCCGGCGCCCGCGGTATTGGTGCCGGCCGCGCCGGTGCCGGCGGCGCCGGTACCGTTGCCGCTGGATGCGCCGTTGCCCGCGGTGTTGCTGCCTGCCGCGCCGCTGCCGGCCGCGCCGGTGCCGGCCGCGCCTGCGGCACCCGAGCCGCCGCCGCCGCCATTGCCTGCGGCTGCCGTGCTGCTGTCGTTGGCCGCGCCGCTGGCGCCACCGCTGCCTGCGCCGCCGGCGCTGGCGCCGGCGGTGCTGCCGCTCGCGCCACCGCTGCCGCTGCCACCTGCGGCCATGCCGTCGGCAGCGCCGCCCGTGGCCGCGCCGCCGCTGGCCGCAGCGGAACCGGCGCTGCCCGTGCTGGAACTGTTGCCGGGATTGGCCGTATTGCCGGCGCTGGCGGACGAGTCGTTGCTGTCGATCGGATTGTTGTTTGCGTTGGCATCGCCGTTCGAGGTGTAAGGCTGCTGCCTGACCAGTCCGCTGCTGGCGCCGGAAATGCCGCCTATTCCGCTGGCGTTGCCGCCATCCGAAACGTTGCTGCCGTCGCCGCCCGCGCCCTTGCCGCCGTCGCCGGTGATCGAGGCTGCGGCGCTGTCGCCGCCGTAGCCTCTGCCGCCGGGACCGCTGAAGGCCTTGGCAAAGCTGTCGCCGCCGACGCCGGTGCCGCCGTGGGCACCGGAGCCGCCGTCGCCGCCGACACCGATGCCGCCGCTGCCGCTGCCGCCGCTGGCATTGCCGTTGCTGCCGCCATCGCCGCCGGCGGCGGCATAGCCTTTGCCGCCGCTGCCGGAACCGCCATAGGCGTCTCCGGTGCTGCCGCCGCTGCCGCCGTCGCCGCCGGAACCGCTGCCGCCGAAGCCGGAGCCGCCTTTGGCCATGCCGGAATAGCCGCCGCTGCCGCCGTCGCCACCGGCGCCGGTGCCGCCATTACCGCCATTGCCGCCATTGCCGCCATAGGCGCTGCCGCCGTCGCCGCCGGAACCGCCGGAGCCACCGGCGCCCATGCCGCCGATCCCGCCGACGGCATTGCCGCCGTCACCGCCATGGCCGCCCCGGGCGCCGTCACCGGCGTAGGTGTCGCCGCCGATCGCCTTGGCCGAGCCATTGCCGCCGTCGCCGGCCGAGCCGCCGTTGGCGCCCCAGGCCTTGCTCGCCGTATCCTGCCAGGCATCGCCGCCGTTTCCGCCTGTGGCGCCGTCGCCGGCTTTGCTGCCGCCTTCGGCGTAATTGCCGATGTCATGAACCTGGTTGTCGAAGACCTTGCCCTCGAGCATGGTTTTGGCCGACACATCGGTATTGAAGGAGCCGTAGTTCTGCGACTGGTTGTTGAACGAGTCGTGGTTGTTGGAGGAGGTCTCGTTGTACGAACCGTTGTACTGGCTCGCCTCCGATTCGTCATTGGCCGCCGCGCCGGTGTTGCCGTCCTGGGCAGCGGTGCGGTTTTTCACGTTCTGGTTGGCGGTCGAGAACTCGTTGGCTGCCGCGCCCGTCTGGTCGGCCTGATTGTTGGTCGCCGTGGCCGCCTGATCGGCATTGCCATTGTTGTCGAATGTGCCGGTGGTGTTGGTCGGATTGGCCCAGGCCTGGGCCGACATGCCCAGCGCCAGGGCGATGGCTGTGGATAGCAAACTCTTGTTCATTTCACTCTCCTGAATAGGGGGTCAACGCTGCGCTTGTTTCAGGCCCCCCGGAACCGCTCATCGCCGTTCCGGGGCAGTCCCTGGTTCACTGAACCGTCAGGTTGGCCTGTACCGTCACGCCGATCTGGGTCAGGGCATTCGCTCCCGTGTTCTGCGACAGGGAGATGATGCCGGCGCCATTGGTCACGCTGCCGGACATGTTGTTGGAGGCATTGAAGGTGCCCGCGTTGCCGCCCAGCGAATCGCCACCGTTGCCGCCCACCCCGCCATAGCCGGTGGTGGCCGACGCGATGGCGCTGCTGCTGGCAGCGCCGCCGAGTCCGCCGTTGCCGCCATTGCCGCCAGGCCCGTTCGCCGTGGCCGCCCCGCCCGTTCCGCCGGCACCGCCGTTGCCGCCGGCGGCACCGACTCCTCCGGCGCCCGCGACGCCGCCTTCGCCGGTCCCGCCGGTGCCGGTCGCGCCCGCTGCGCCGGCGCCGCCGGTGCTGCTGCCGGCCGCGCCGACGGCGCCTGCGCCGCCTGCGCCGCCATTGCCGACGGCGCCAACCGCGCCCGCGCCGCCCAGGCTGTTGCCGGTCGCGCCATTTCCGGCAGCGCCGGTACCCGTCGCGCCCGCGGCACCGTTGCCAGCGGTGTTGGTGCCGGCAGCGCCGGTACCCGCAGCGCCGGTGCCGTTGCCGCTGGCAGCGCCGTTACCGGCAGTGTTGGTGCCCGCGGCACCGCTGCCGGCAGCGCCGGTTCCGGCAGCGCCGACGGCACCCGAGCCGCCCGCGCCGCCCGTGCCTGCGCCTGCCGTGCTGGTTCCGCTGGCGGTCCCGCTGCCGCCGCCGGTGCCGGCGCCGCCGCCGCTGACGTCATTGGTGCTGCCGCTGGCGCCGCCCGCGGCATTGCCGGCGGTCGACGTCCCGGTTGCCGCGCCCGCCGTGGCGGTGCCGCCGGTTCCGGCGCCCGACGTGGCCGCACCGGTTGTGCTGGAGTTGGAGGGGCTGGCCGTGTTGCCGGCGTGGGCAGCGGAGTCGTCGCTGCCTTCGGAGGGCGTATTGGTCGCGCCGGCCTGGCCATTCGTGGTGTCGGGATTCTGGCTCACCAGGCCGCTGTTGCCGACCGAAATGCCGCCCACCTCAAAAGCGTTGCCGCCGCTCGCGCCATTGCTGCTGTCGCCGGCATAGCCTTTGCCGCCGTTGCCGGTCGCCGACAAGGCCGCGCTGTCGCCGCCGGAGCCTTTGCCGCCGGAGCCGGTCGCGGCCAGGGCGCCGCTGTCGCCGCCGTAGCCCTTGCCGCCGCTGGCGCCGGCGCCGCCGTCGCCGCCGATGCCTTTGCCACCGTAGCCGCTGCCGCCGCTGGCGTCGCCATTGCTGCCGCCATCGCCGCCGGAGCCGGCATAGCCTTTGCCGCCATAACCGCTGCCGCCGCTGGCGTCGGCCGTGCTGCCGCCGTCGCCGCCGGAACCGCCATAGCCCTTGCCGCCAAAGCCGGAGCCGCCGATGGCCGAGCCAGAACCGCCGCCGGAGCCGCCGTCGCCGCCATAGCCCTTGCCGCCGTCGCCGCCGGAACCGCCGGAACCGCCGGAGGCGCTGCCGCCATTGCCGCCGGAACCGCCGTCGCCGCCATAGCCCTTGCCGCCGATGCCGCCCCAGGCCATGCCGCCGTCGCCGCCGGAGCCGCCTTTGGCGCCGTCGCCCGCCTTGGAATCGCCTCCAACGGCAAAGGCATGGCCGTCGCCGCCGGAGCCCGCATCGCCGCCGTCGGCGCCGATGGACATGCTGAAGGTGTGCTGGCTGGAATCCCCGCCGTTGCCGCCTCGGGCGCCATCGCCTGCGCGGCTGCCGCCTTCGGCGTAATTGCCGATGTCATGAACCTGGTTGTCGAAAACCTTGCCCTCGAGCACAGTTGTGGCCGAAACGTCGGTATTGAAGGAATGCTTGTTCTGGGACTGGGTGTTGAAGGAATCGTCGTTGTAGGAAGAGGTGTCGTTGTAGGAGTCGTTGTACTGGTACGCGCTGGAACCGTCGTTGGCCGTCGCGCCCGTGTTGGCGGACTGGGTGGCGCTGCGGTTCTTCGAGTTCTGGCTGGTGCGTGAGTACTCGTTGGCCGCGGCACCGGACTGGCCGGACTGGTTGGACTCCGCCGTGGCCGTCTGCGTGGCGTCGCCGTTGTTGTCGAATGTATCGGCGGTATTGGTGGGATTGGCCCAGGCCTGGGCCGACATACCGAAAGCCAGGGCTAGAGCCGTAGAAATGAGACTTTTGTTCATCATAACCTCCACTAGGCAGTTGAGAAATCAAAACGGCGAAGCCACGGAACACCGACTTCGACAGCCCAACAGCAAGGGGCGTACCAGCACATCTATCCAATTGAATGGAATGGGTTTTTCCTGAAAAAAGCCGGGCTGGGAGGCGAACATCCGCATGAAAGCTGTCCCAACTTCCGGACAGCCCGGATGAGAGGCAATGCCGCATTGAGAAATAATCATTTAAAGTCATGCGCTTACATTCAAGCCCTTGCGAAACGCCCGCCTGTCTCATGTGCGAGAAAGCCCGTGGAGCCGATGCCACGAGCAGGCGACGGGATTGCCGCAGGCGCGGGTTGACATGGATTTGCCGCGGCGCCGGCGTTGCCTGCCCCCGCTTCAGGGCTGCCCGTGATGCCCGCAGGCAATGGCCGGCGGCGCATGGCCACCGCAGGTTCTGCGCGTCTCCGACTCACGTTAGAATGGCCGCGTCTTCCGGCCACCGGCCGGCCATCCCGATTCCCTATCGATGACGCTGTTCTTCGCTGTCCTGACTCCATTCGTGGGCGCAGCTCTGGTTGCGCTGGCATCCCGCCGCGGACGTTCGCATGCCGCCTGGGCGGCGGGCGCGGTGACGCTGGCCGCGCTGCTGTGGCTGGCGCCCGCTTTCCCCCTGCCGTTCGCCGGCAGCACGCTGATCCAGCAGCACGACTGGATGCCGGCGCTCGGCCTCAAGCTCGCCTTCCGCCTCGACGGCCTGGCGCTGCTGTTCGCCGGGCTGATTCTTGGCATCGGTCTCCTGATCGTGCTGTACGCGCGCTACTACCTGTCCGAGCGCGACAGCATGGGGCGCTTCTATGCCTGTCTCATGCTGTTCATGGGTTCGATGCTCGGCATCGTGCTGTCGGAAAACCTGATCCAGCTGCTGATCTTCTGGGAACTCACCAGCCTGTCGTCCTTCCTCTTGATCAGCTACTGGCAGCACCGCGAGGAAGCGCGCCAGGGCGCGCGCATGGCGCTGGCAGTCACCGGCCTGGGCGGCTTCGCGATGCTGGGCGGCTTCCTGCTGCTGGGCCACATCGTCGGCAGCTACGAACTGTCCGACGTGTTCGCCGCCGGCGACCTGATCCGCGACCATCCGCTCTATGTGCCGACGCTGCTGCTGATCCTGCTCGGCGCGTTCACCAAGTCGGCGCAGTTTCCCTTCCATTTCTGGTTGCCGCACGCGATGGCGGCGCCCACCCCGGTGTCGGCCTACCTGCATTCAGCGACCATGGTGAAGGCCGGGGTATTCCTGCTGGCGCGCCTCTACCCGGCGCTGTCCGGCACCCCGGAATGGTTCTGGCTGGTCTCCGGCGCCGGCCTCGCCACGCTGCTGCTCGGGGCTTACGTCGCGCTGTTCAAGCACGATCTGAAAGGGCTGCTGGCGTATTCGACCATCAGCCATCTCGGCCTGATCACCCTCCTGTTCGGGCTGTCGACCCCGCTCGCGGCAGTCGCCGGCGTGTTCCACATCATCAACCACGCCACCTTCAAGGCCTCGCTGTTCATGGCCGCCGGCATCATCGACCACGAGGCCGGCACCCGCGACATGCGGCGCTTGCACGGCCTGTGGAAGTTCATGCCCTACACCGCGACGCTGGCGATGGTGGCGGCGGCGGCGATGGCCGGGGTGCCGCTGCTGAACGGTTTCCTCTCCAAGGAAATGTTCTTTGCCGAGGCGGCGCAGATTTCCGCAAGCCTCGTCGGCGGCTGGCTGCTGCCCGCACTGGTGACGCTGGCCGGCGCGCTGGCGGTGGCCTACTCGATCCGCTTCATTCACGACGTATTCTTCAACGGCGAACCGGTGGACCTGCCGCGCACGCCGCACGAGCCGCCACGCTGGATGAAGCTGCCGGTGGAAATCCTGGTGGTGCTGTGCCTGGTGGTCGGCATCGCGCCGGCGCTCACCGTCGCGCCGCTGCTGGCGGTGGTGGCGGCGGATACGCTGCAGGCGCCGCCGCCGGAATACCGTCTGGCGCTGTGGCACGGCTTCAACCAGGCGCTGGCGATGAGCCTCGTCGCGCTGGCCGGCGGCGCGGCGATCTACGCGCTGCGCCGCCCGCTGTTCGCGCTGCATGAACGCGGCCTCGGCCGTCTCGACGCGCGGGCGGCCTACAACGCGCTGCTCGACGCCCTGTTCGTCGTGTCGGGCTGGCTCACCCGCCGCATCGACAGCGGCTCGCTGCAGCGGCAGGTATTGCTGTTTCTGGCGGCCGCGCTGGCGCTCGGCTTCGCGCCGTGGCTCGGCAGCGACACGCCGCTCGCCGGCAGCCGCGCCGGCCTGCCGCTCGACCCGGTCAGCCTGCTGGCCGGCGCCACCCTGATCGTCGCCTCGCTCGCCACCGTGTGGCTGCATCGCCAGCGTCTGGCCGCGCTGATCACCATCGGCGTGGTCGGGCTGGTGGTATCGCTCGCCTTCGTCAGGTTCTCCGCACCCGACCTCGCGCTGACCCAGCTGTCGGTGGAGGTCGTCACCATCGTGCTGCTGCTGCTGGCGCTGCATTTCCTGCCGCAGCATGCCGCGCGCGAACGCGACCGCGGCCGCGTCTGGCGCGACGGCGCGATCGCGCTGGCCGCCGGCGGCGGCACCGCGCTGCTGGCGTGGGCGGTGCTGACGCGGCCCTACGACACCATCGCCGGCTATTTCCTGGAGAACAGCGTGCCGGGCGGCGGCGGCAAGAACGTCGTCAACGTCATCCTGGTCGACTTCCGCGGCTACGACACCCTGGGCGAGATCACCGTGCTGGCGCTCGCCGGCCTCGGCATCTACGCCCTGCTGGAGAACCTGCGCCTCGACGCACCCGATGCCGACGCCGCCGGGCGCGCCTGGAACCGCGATCCCCATCCCGTGATCATGGCCACGCTGACCCAGCTGCTGCTGCCGCTGGCGCTGCTGGTCGCCGTGTTCATCCTGCTGCGCGGCCACAACCAGCCGGGCGGCGGCTTCATCGCCGGCCTGGTGACGGCGGTGGCGCTGATCGTGCAGTATCTCGCCCACGGCAGCGCATGGATGCGCGAGCGGCTGTCCGGCGCCACCCAGCCGGTGATCGCCGCAGGGCTCGGGCTCGCCACCTTCACCGGCCTGGCCAGCTGGGCGTTCGGCCATCCCTTCCTCACCTCCAGCTTCGGCCACCTGCGCTGGCCGCTGGTCGGCGAATTCGAGCTCGCCTCGGCGATGGCGTTCGACCTCGGCGTCTTCCTCGTCGTCGTCGGCGCCACCCTGCTGATCCTGGTCAATCTCGGCGCGCTGCACGACAGCCGCAGCCAGCGCAAGGCGGCGCCCTGATGGAAGCGCTCATCGCTCTCGCCATCGGCGTGCTCACTGCCTGCGGCGTGTTCCTCGCCTTGCGCGGCCAGACCTTCCCGGTGGTGCTCGGCCTCACCTTCCTGTCCTATGCGGTCAACCTGTTCCTGTTCGTCATGGGCCGGCTCGCCATCGGCGTGCCGCCGGTGATCGCCGACGCCGCCGCCTACACCGACCCGCTGCCGCAGGCGCTGGTGCTCACCGCCATCGTCATCAGCTTCGGCATGACCGCGTTCGTCATCGTGCTCGCGCTGAAGGCGCGCGCCGAGCTCGGCAACGACCACGTCGACGGCCTGCACAGCGACGAGGACACACCGCGATGAACGGCCTCGCGATGCATCTGCCCATCCTGCCGGTGCTGCTGCCGCTAGTCGCCGGCATCGTGCTGCTGGCGCTGCGCAACGCGCCGCTCGCGCTGCAGCGCGGCCTCAGCCTCGCCGCGACGGCGGCGCTGGTGCCGCTGGCGTTTGCGCTGTTGGCGGGCGCCGCCGACGGCACCCAGCTCGTCTACAAGCTCGGCAACTGGGACGCGCCTTTCGGCATCGTGCTGGTGGCCGACCGCCTCGCCGCCTGGATGCTGATGGCCACCGCGCTGGTGGCGCTGTTCGCGCTGCTGCATGCGCTGCGCGGCAGCGACACGCAAGGCCGCCATTTCCACGTGCTATACCAGCTGCAGCTGTTCGGCCTCAACGGCGCCTTCCTCACCGGCGACCTGTTCAACCTGTTCGTGTTCTTCGAGATCCTGCTGCTCGCCTCCTACGGCCTGCTGCTGCATGGCGGCGGGCGGCTGCGGGTCAAGGCCGGGCTGCATTTCGTGGTGATCAACCTGGCCGGCTCGACCCTGTTCCTGTTCGCCGTCGGCACGCTGTACGGCGTCGCCGGCACGCTCAACATGGCCGACCTCGCGGTCAAGCTGGCGCGCACGCCGCCCGGCAATCTGGCGCTGGTCGAGACGGCCGGCCTGCTGCTGTTCGGCGTGTTCGCGCTGAAGGCGGCGCTGCTGCCGCTGCACCTGTGGCTGCCCGCCGCCTACGCCCACACCAGCGCGCCGGTGGCGGCGCTGTTCGCGATCATGACCAAGGTCGGCGCCTACAGCATCCTGCGCGTAACCAGCCTGATGTTCGGCGCCGACGCCGGCGCGCTCGCCAACCTGCTCGCCGGCTGGCTGATGCCGCTGGCGCTCGCCACCCTCGTCGCCGGCATGCTCGGCGCGCTCGCCAGCACCGCGCTACGCCAGCAGATCGCCTACCTGACGATCGCCTCGGTCGGCACCCTGCTCGCCGCCTTCGCCCTCGGCAGCGTCGACGGCATCGCAGCCGGCCTCTACTACCTGCCGCACACCACGTTCGCCACCGCCGCCTTGTTCCTCCTCGCCGAACCGATTGCCCGCGCGCGCGGCGCATGCGCCGACCGCTTCGAGCCCGGCCCGGCCATGCCCGGCGCCGCCGTCCTCGGCGGCCTGTTCTTCGTCGCGGCGATGGCAATGGCCGGGCTGCCGCCGCTGTCGGGCTTTCTCGGCAAGTTCATGCTGCTGCGCGCCGCCCTGGAATCGCCATGGCTGATCTGGATGTGGGGCGCGGTGCTCGCCGCCGGCCTGGCCGGCGTGATCGCGCTGGCGCGCAGCGGCAGCCTGCTGTTCTACCGCACCCAGTCGAGCGCCGAAGTGCTGCCGGTGCCGCGTGCGGCCGACTGGCTGCCGGCAGGCGCACTGCTGTTGCTGCTCGCCGGCATGGTCGTGTGGGCCGACCCGCTGGCCCGCTATGCGACGGCCACCGCCGCGCAACTGCTCGCACCGCAGGCCTATATCGATGCCGTGCTGGGAGCGCGTCCATGACGCGCATGCTGCCGCATCCGCTGCTGACGCTGACGCTCGCCATCCTGTGGCTGCTGCTGGTCAACACCGTCTCCGCCGGCCACGTCGCGCTGGGCCTGCTGCTGGGCTGGCTGATACCGTTCGCCACTGCCTCGCTTTGGCCGCAATCGGTGTGCATCCGCAACGTGCCGATGCTGCTGCGCTATCTCGCCGTGGTCATGTACGACATCGTGGTCGGCAGCTTCCGCGTGGCGCGGCTGATTCTCGGCCGGCCGTCGCGCCTGCGCCCGGCCTTCATCGTCGTGCCGCTGGACCTGACGAGCGATCTCGCGATCAGCCTGCTGGCCAACACCATCTCGCTCACCCCCGGCACCGTCTCGGCGCTGCTGAGCGAAGACCGCCGCAGCCTCACCGTCCACAGCCTCGACACCGAGGATGCGGCGGCGGCGGTGGCCGAGATCAAGCACCGCTACGAGGCGCCGCTGAAGGCGATTTTCGAATCATGCTGAATACCGTCATCCCGATCGCCTACGCGCTGGTCGCGTTCGCCTTCCTGTTCAGTTTCTTCCGGCTCGTCGTCGGCCCCGACGCGCCCGACCGCATCCTCGGCCTCGACACGCTGTACGTGAACACCGTCGCGCTGCTGGTGCTGCTCGGCATCGACCTCGACAGCCCGATCTATTTCGAGGCGGCGCTGCTGATCGCGATGATGGGCTTCGTCGGCACCGTCGCGCTGTGCAAATACCTGCTGCGCGGCGACATCATCGAATAGGGGCGCGCCATGCCGGAGATCCTGCTGTCCATCCTCATCCTCGTCGGCGCCGCCTTCACCTTCGTCGGTTCGCTCGGCCTCGTCCGCTTCAGGGATTTCTACACCCGCCTGCACGGCCCCACCAAGGCCACCACCCTCGGCGTCGGCTGCCTGCTGGCCGCCTCGTCGATCTATTTCAGTTTCGACGGCGACCTGAGCCTGCACGAGATCCTGGTGGCCCTGTTCCTGTTCATGACCGCGCCGGTCTCTGCCCACCTGCTGGCCAAGGCGGCGCTGCACCTCAAGCTGCGCTCGCTCGCCCCCGCCCCCGAAGAGGACGGCGACACGCCATCGCGATGACCGGCGACCGCAGCATGGGGGCGTAGAGCGGGCGGACGGGGCCTGTCGGGCGCCGCGCAAGGCCATCCCGACGCCGGCCTGCCCGTCGCGTCAGCCCCCGGCGGCGGGCCAGCCGCAGCGGGCACGGACCTCCCCCGCCAGCATCCTGCCGCATTCCTCCCCCGGCACCGCGCGGCTGTATAGCCAGCCCTGGAATCCGTTGCAGCCCAAACCGGCCAGCACAGCCCGCTGCGCCTCGGTTTCCACGCCCTCGGCGATGACCCGCAGCTCGAGGCTGTGGGCGAGGCCGACCAGGCCGCGCACGATGGCGACGTCGTCCGCGTCGTGGGCCACGTCCTTGACGAAGGAACGGTCGATCTTGAGCTTGTGAAGCGAGAACATCTTCAGATAGGCCAGGGAGGAATAGCCCGTGCCGAAATCGTCGATGGCGATGGTGATCCCCAGTTCCTCCAGTTCTTCCAGCGCCTGCGCCGCCGCCATCGGTTCCCCCATCAGCGCGCTTTCCGTCAGTTCGAGCTCCAGCAGGCCCGGCGATGCGCCGCTTTCCGCCAGAGCCGCCTTCACCACGCCCACCAGATTGCCATGGCGGAACTGATGGGCCGACAGGTTGACCGCCACCTTGGTCGGCAGGCCTGCGTCCTGCCAGACCTTGATCTGGCGGCAGGCGGCATGGATCGCCCAGGTTCCGATCGGGACGATCAGGCCGCTCGCCTCGGCAACCGGAATGAAACGCGCCGGGCTCACCTCGCCCAGTTCTTCATGGCTCCAGCGCAACAAGGCCTCGACGCCGCAAATCCTGTGGCTGGCCATCTCGATCTGGGGCTGATAGTGCAGCTGGAACTGCCCCTCCTCCACGGCGCGGCGAAGACAGGTCTGGAGCAGCAGGTTTTCGCGGATGAGCGTATTCAGGTCCTGGGTGTACAGGCGCATGCAGCCGCGCCCCTCCGCCTTGGCCCGGTTCATGGCCACGCCGGCATTGCGCAGCAGGGTGGTCACGTCCCCGCCATCCACCGGAAACACCGTGACGCCGAGGCTGGCGCTGGCGAACACCTCGTTGTCGCCGACGCGAAACGGCCGCGAAAACGCCTGCAGCACCTTGTCCGCCACCTGCCCCACGTCCTCGACGTGGCCGAGGTCGTTCAGCAGCAGCGCGAACTCGTCCCCGCCCAGGCGGGCCACGGTGTCGTCCGGGCGCAGCACCGCCGTCAGGCGCTGCGCCGCCTCGCTCAGCAGCAGGTCGCCGTAGTGGTGCCCCAGCCCGTCGTTGATGACCTTGAAATTGTCCAGCCCCAGCATGATGAGCGCCATCAGCCGGTCATGGCGGCGGGCCTGGATCATGGTCTGGACCAGGCGGTCCTGGAACAGCGTGCGATTGGGCAGGCCGGTCAGGGCATCGTGCGTGGCCTGATGGAGAAAATCCGCCTCCATGCGCCGGCGCTCGCTCATGTCGCGGATGAATGCCGTGACCTGGATGCCGGCATCGGATTGAAACGTGCTGAGGGCGATGTCCACCGGCACCTCGCTGCCGTTCTTGTGGCGTCCGACCAGGTCGAGCTTGCTGGTCATGGCGCGAACGGCTGGGGCCTGGATGAAATGCTGCCGATGGCCATGGTGCTGCGCACGATGCCGGTCCGGCACCAGCATCTCCATTTTCTGGCCCAGCAGCTCCGTGCGGGCATATCCGAACATCTGCTCCAGGCGCCCGTTCACCATCTGGATCTGTCCTTGCGCATCCACCACCATGATGGCATCGGGCGCGGTTTCCAGCAGTTCGCGGTGGCGCCGCTCGATTTCGGCCATCTCTGCGCGCGCCCGCCGGAAGCGCTCGATCGGCGCCAGGACGCTGTTCTGGAAAATGGCACGGTACAGGAACAGGTAGGCCAGCGCCTTGTAGGCATGGCTCAGTGCATTGGCCATGCTGGCGGCCTGCGGATGCAGCATGAAGAAAGCTTCGCTCGCCAGCAGGAATGCCGCCGCATAGATCAAGGCATGGTGGCAAAGGCGGTTGAATTCGTGCCGGCGCCAGAGCAGAAGGCCCAGCGTAACGAGATTCGCCGCCACCGCCCCGGCCACCAGACCGGCAGTGAAAGGCGCGCCGCGGACGCCGTCCGTCAGCCAGTCCGCGTGCCACATCCCCACGTACCCCGCCAGCAGCACATACAGCAGGCTCGCGGCCAGCCACCCGCGCCGGGGGGCGCCGCCCATGCGCCGGTAGGGCATCAGGACGAAGGCCAGCAACGCGAACGCGGCGGCGTATTGCGCCGCCAGCCAGAAGACCGTGGCCTTGCCGGGCGTGTTGCGGGTGATGAAATCCGCCATGCCGGGGTAGGACATGGCATGCAGGAAATCCAGCACTGCCACGGCCAGGAACGCGCAGGCCAGCACCATCGAAGCGGCCGGACGTTTCTTGTCGTGGATATGCCAGCCGGTGATGAACACCATCGCAGCCACCACAACGGCGAACATCTCCACCACGATGTGGAACGGCAGGAAGAAGGCCGTGTCGAGGGCAAACCGGCCCGCCGGCACGGCCTGCCAGATCAGCGGGGCCGCAGCCAGAACCAGGAACGCCACGCCGGCGACGTGCAGGTTCCCCGCCGGCGCCGCGCGCTTCCCCGCTTCATGGCCAGGCATGGCGCTTCCCCCGCTCAATCGCGACACTCAAGGGCAAACCGGAATCGTTGCCGGCATCTTCCCGTCCGCCTTGCCGTCATGCCGCGTGCTGGAACAGCGCGCGGGTGCCGATGTCCGCCCCCCGGATGTCCCGCGCCGTCTCGCCCGGGCGCTCGGCCAGCACCATCGCCTGGGTGCAGGCATCTTCGCCGCGGGAAGAAGAGCATCTGCCGGCAGCGGGTGAAATCATTGTCGCAGAGCCTGGCATCGGGCATGGCGGCCTCACGCAGCCTTCTTCGATTGCGGCCGCGATGCCTGCAGGCCGGACCCCACCTCGAGCTCCGCGAACCAGTTGATGAAGCGCATCACGTCCGCCCCCTGGTAGATCGAGCCGTGCTGGGGGCAGAGCAGGTCGACATCCATGGCGGCGGCGCGTTCGCACCAATCCAGCACGGCCGCCCTGGAGCCCATGAAGCGGCGGTGGAAGCCCTGCGCATGGCGGATGTGGCGGTCGAAATCGGCGACGAACAGTGCGTCCTCCTCCGGCGGCTGCAGGGCCGCCCCGACGTCGCCGCTGAACAGTATCCGCGCCCTGGCGTCGTACAGATGCAGGTTGCCCGACGAATGCAGGTAATGCGCCGGCACCGCATCCAGCTCGATGCCGCCGAGGGGAATCTTCCCGCCTTCGTCGGGCAGGCCGATGAAGGTGCTTGCGTCGCCGCCGTAATGCGGCAGAAAACTGCCCCAGATGCGGCTGGCATAGCAGCGCAGCGCCGGGTTGAACTCCAGCCACAGGCTCAGGCTGCTGACCACGTCGGGGTCCTGGTGGGACGCGAATATCCATTTCACCCGGCCCGGGTCGAAGCCGGCCGCCAGGGCGGAAAACACCACCGGAAAAATCTCCATGCCGCCGGGGTCGGTGAGCAGGGCCTCGTCGCCGTGGGCCACCAGGTATTCGTTGGTATCGATCAGCGCGCTGGCGCGCTGCGGGTCGCGGGCGATCACCCGCCATTGATGCGGGCCGTCCGAAAACAGGGTTTCCAGCCTTTTCATGCGCCTGCCTCCTCCACTTCGGCGCGCACGCCGCCCAGCGTGTTCGCCACGGAATGGATGGACTGGGCCAGTTGCTCGGCCACCTGCCTCAAGGCAGGCGCCGATTCGCCGCCGTACGCGGCCTCGATCAGGGCGCTGCGGGACAGGCTCAGCCCGAGGTCGCACAGGCGCAGCGCGCGGGTTGCCATCAGGTGCAGTTCGCGCCGCCGGAGGCCGAGCGACAGGTTCAAGCGGACCATCTCCGCTTCCTGCTCGCCGAGGATTTCCGACAGCCGGCCGGCGACGTGCGCCTGTTTGTCCCGCGCCCGCTGGAAACAGGCCTGGTTGCGCTGCCTGCGCTGGCGCTGGGCTACTTCGCCGACCATGCCGGACACCAGCGCGGTCAAGCCATGCATGGCCTCCGCGATGCGGGAGGAAACCCCGCGCAGTTCCGCCGACGCCACCCGGAAGCCCACCGCGCTGTCGCCGCCGCGGCGGGAAGACAGCATGGCATTCAAGGCCGCCAGATTCACCTCGCGGGCGGCATCCACCACCTCCCTGATGCCGTTGCCGATGCGCACGATGGCATGCAGGTCTGTCGATCGAGCCGCCGGCTCATTGCTGTGATACGCCATGCTGGCTGCTCCTTTCGGTCGGCCGGAACGCATCCCGGCCTTGTTGTAAATCGGGCCGCGTTCGTGCGCACGGCCTGGCTGTGATGAAGGCTCAGGGCGCCGTCTCCTGACCGTCGGCGGCGGCCCGGCCGAGGATCGCCAGATCCTCGGTGGAGAGCACGTTGTTGACGTTGAGGATGATGACGAAACGCTCCTGCACCTTGCCCATGCCATGGATGAAATCGGTACGGATCCGGGTGCCGAACGAGGGCGGCGGCTCGATGTCGGCAGCGGCGATCTCCAGCACTTCGTTGACCGCGTCCACCACCACGCCGATCACCTGATCGCCCGCCTCGGGTTCCAGTTCCAGAATGACGATGCAGCTGCGCCGCGTGATCTGGCTGGGCTTGCCGCCGAAGCGGCTGGCCAGGTCCACCACCGGCACCACCGCGCCGCGCAGGTTGATCACGCCGCGGATGAACTCCGGCATCATCGGCACGGCGGTAAGCTGGCCGTATTCGATGATCTCCTTGATGTGCAGGATGCCGATGGCGAACACCTCGCCTCCCAGCATGAAGGTGAGATATTGCCGGGGCTCGTGGGCGGCCGCGGACGGCGCCGCCGCCCGGCTGTCAAGCTTGACCAGTGCGTTCATGGCCATCCCCTCAGAAACGCACGAACTCGGCTTCGCCCACGGGTTCGGTGACGGATTGCACGGTCTTGGCCAACTGCCTCATGGGCGCGGCGGATTTCACGGCGGCCTGACGCATCGTCGCGGCAGCCGCGTTGCCGGCCTTGAAGAACGCCATCAGCTGCTGCAACTGCTCGGCCTGGCCGCTCATTTCCTCGGCGGTGGCGGCCAGCTCTTCCGAGGCGCTGGCGTTCTGCTGGGTGGCCTGGTTGAGCTGGTTCATGGCGACGTTCACCTGGCCCACCCCGCTGGCCTGCTCTTCCGAGGCGGCGGTGATTTCCTGCACCAGGTCGGAGGTCTTGTTGATGGAGGGCACGATCTCGTCGAGCAGCTTGCCGGCCCGCTCCGCCAGGTCCACCGAGCCGCCCGCCAGTTCGCCGATCTCCTGCGCCGCCACCTGGCTGCGTTCCGCCAGCTTGCGCACTTCCGCCGCCACCACCGCGAAGCCCTTGCCGTGCTCGCCGGCGCGCGCCGCCTCGATGGCGGCATTCAGCGCCAGCAGGTTGGTCTGGTAGGCGATGTCGTCGATGATGCCGATCTTGCCGGCGATGCTCTTCATCGCGGTCACCGTCTGCTTCACCGCCTCGCCGCCTTCGGTGGCCTCCTTCGCCGCCTTCGACGCCATGCCGTCGGTCACTTTGGCGTTCTCGGTGTTCTGGCTGATGGATGCGGACATCTGCTCGATGCTGGCGGACGTCTCTTCCACGCTGGCCGCCTGTTCGCTGGCGCCCTGCGACAGCGATTGCGCGGTGGCGGACACCTGCTCGGAAGCGGACGACAGGTTGTCCGAGGCGCTGCGCACTTCGCTGATGATCTGGGTCAGCTTGGCGACCATGGCGCCCATGGCGCCCAGCAACTGGCCCATCTCGTCCCTGCGGTCGGCCTCGACCTGCATCGTCAGGTCGCCTTCCGCCAGGCGGTTGGCGATGTCCACGGCCTGGCGCGCCGGGCGAGTGATGCTGCGGGTGACCCCGTAGGCGACGCCGGCCCCGAGCATGCCGGCGGCGATGGACAGGGCGACGACCAGGGAGAAGGCGCTGCGGTAATTCTCGGCGGCCTGCTTGCCGGCCTCTTCCATCATCCCACCCTGGTATGCGATCAGCCGGTTCAGGGCTTCGATGAACGCTCCCTGCTTGGCGGTCACCTCGGTCAGCAGGAAAGTCACGGACTCGTCGCGTTTTCCTGCGTTCGCCAGTTCGAGGTACCTGTTGCCGGCCGCGATGAACGCCAGGCGCGCGTCGTCCGCCGTTTTCAGCAGCTTCTTGCCCTCCTCCGAGGTGACCGTCTGCATCAGCTTCTCGAAGTTCGCGGCCACGATCTTGCGCGCGGCCAGCAGCTGTTCGCGCTCGGCGGCGATCTTCGCCGGGTCGTTCAGCAGCGCGATGTTGCGCGAGGTGCGGGCGACGATGTTGAGGTTGTTGATGGTGGCGTTGGCCCAGACCGTCTTGGGATAGCGGTCGTTGCTCATCTTGTCGACGTTGTCGTTGAGCAGCCCCATGCGGGTGATGGCGATGACCGCGATGACGGCCAGCAGAAGCAGGACCAGGCCGAAGCCCAGGCCGAGGCGCATACCGATTTTCATATTGCTGAACATTTTTTCTCTCCAGAAAATAAAGACAACTACAGTCGGAAACTTCAAGCTTGCAGCGCGGCCGCCTGGTCCGTGGCCGCCTCGTCCAGCAAGGCGGGCACATCCAGCACCAGGGCCACCTGGCCGGAGCCGAGAATGGTGGATCCGGAAATGCCCCGGACCCGGGAAAAAACCTGCCCCAGCGGCTTGATGACCGCCTGGAACTCGCCTTTCAGTTCGTCCACCACCAGTCCCGCCTTGCGCCCGGCGCAGCGCACCACCACCACGTTCTGACGGCGCAGCGGGCGGCCTTGCAGGGCGAGGTGCTGCCGCAGGCGCAACAGCGGCAGCACTTCGCCGCGCAGATTGAGGAAGTCGCGCTCGTCGCGGCCGGCCTCCAGCTCCACGCACTCCAGAACCGTGTCCAGCGGCACCACGTAATGGCCGTCGGCCACCCCCATGAGAAAGCCGTCGATGATGGCCAGCGTGAGCGGCAGGCGGATGCGGAAGGTGGACCCCACGCCGGGTTGGCTCTCGATCTCGACCGAGCCGCGCAAGGCCTCGATGTTGCGGCGCACCACGTCCATGCCGACGCCGCGGCCGGACAGGTTGCTGACCTGCTCGGCGGTGGAAAAGCCGGGCTCGAAGATGAGGTTCCATACCTCGCGGTCGGCGAGGCTGTCGCCGTCCTGGATCAGTCCGCGCTCGCGCGCCTTGGCCAGGATGCGATCGCGGTTCAGGCCGCCGCCGTCGTCCGTCACCTCGATGACGATGCCGCCCGCGTCGTGGTAGGCATCGAGGCGCACGCTGCCCTGCGCCGGCTTGCCGCGCGCCAGGCGCACCTGGGCGGATTCGATGCCGTGATCCATGGCATTGCGCACCAGGTGCGTGAGCGGGTCGCCGATCTTGTCCACCACGGTCTTGTCCAGTTCGGTGTCGGCGCCGCCGATCAGCAGCTCGATGTCCTTGCCGATCTCCTTGGAGACATCCCGCACCACGCGGCGGAAGCGGTTGAAGGTGTCGCCGATCTCCACCATGCGCAAGCGCATGGCGCCATCGCGGATATCCTCCACCAGCCGGGCCATGCCGGACACCGACTCCGCCATGGCGCCATCCTGGTGGCGCGCGGCCATGAGCCCGACCCCGGCCCCGGCGATCACCAGTTCGCCCACCAGGTTGATGAGGCTGTCCAGCTTGTCGGCATGCACCCGGACGAAGCGGGCTTCCTGGCTCTGCCGCTGGCGCGCGTCCTTCTGCTTGCTCAGCGCCGCGCCCACCAGTTCCGGCTGCACCATCTGGTGTTCCACCAGTATTTCGCCCAGCGGCTGCACCGGTTCCTGGCGCGCGCTTTCGCATTCCTGGATCGCCAGCGACTCGTCCAGCTCGCGCTGGGTCAGCGCGCCGCTGGCCACCAGCAGTTCGCCCAGCCGGGTCCTGTCCTCCGGCAGCGCCGCGATCAGTTCGAGAAAATCGGCCACCCGGCTGCCGGGGGCGAGGATGCGCAGCTGGCAGTCGTCGCGCACGAATTCGAACACGCTTTCGATGCGCGCCTTGTCGGCCTCGCTCTTGAGGCTGATCTCGAACCCCAGATAGCAGCACTCCGGGTCCATTCCGGCGGCCGCCGGCAGGGCGTCGGCCAGCGTGGCGAGATGGCGGATCTCGCCCAGGGTGGCCAGGTAGCGGATGAAGGACAGCGGGTCCATGCCGTTCTTGAGCACGTCCTGGCCGAAACGCAGGGAGAGGTGCCAGGCCTCGCCCGCCGTCCGGCCGCCGCCCGCGCTGACGACCGGGGATGCCGCCTCGACCGGCAGCGGGACGTCCGCGTCGCCCATGCAGAGGCTCAGCCGCGAACCCAGCGCCTCGCCCTGAGTGCGGACATCGTCGTCCATTTCCCCCTGCGCGGAGGTGAGGTCCACCAGACGCTCGATATGATCGCGGCACGCCAGGAACAGGCCGATCAATTCCTCCGTCAGGGGCAGGGCGTTGTTGCGCACCTGCTCCAGCACATTCTCGGCCTTGTGGGTGAAGGCGACGACGGCATCCAGCCCGAACAGGCCGGCCGCGCCCTTGATGGTGTGGGCGGCGCGGAACACGGCATTGACCGCTTCGGCGTCGTCGGGCGCGGTTTCCAGCCGCAGCAGCGCCTCCTCCATGTCCTGGAGCAAGCCGCGGCTTTCCGCGAAGAAGGTGTGCAGGGCATCGCCCAGGTCCAGGCTCATGGCGTTGCCTCCCATGCCGCGCCGAGGCCCGCCGGCAGCAACTGCGGATCGCCGAACCAGTTGCCCAGCCCCAGCAGTTCGAACACCTCCAGCACGGCCGGGCTGTGTCCGGCCAGCCTCAATGTCTTGCCGGCCGCCGCCGCTTCGCGCTTCAGCAGCATCAGCAGCTGCACACCGCTGGTGTCCATCTCGCCGACGCCGGCAAGATCGATCTCGATTTCCTCGCTCTGCCCCATGGCGTCGAGCAGGGCAGGCTTGAGTTCGGCGGCGCTGTAGATGGTCATTTCGCCGGCCAGGTACAAACGCAGGCAGGCTTCGTGTCGTTCGCTACGGATTTCCATGCTCCTCCCGGCCTCACGGCATGATCAGTTTGGATACCGCATCCAGCATCTGGGCCGGCTGGAAGGGCTTGACCACCCAGGCCTTGGCGCCGGCCATCTGGCCGTCGCGCTTCTTGGCCTCGCCGGCTTCGGTGGTCAGCATGATGACGGGGGTGAATTTGTAGGCGGGCCGGACCTTCATTTCCCTGACGAAGGAAATGCCGTCCATGTTGGGCATGTTGACGTCGCTGATGACCAGGTGCAGCTTGCGCCCGTCCAGCTTGCCCAGCGCATCCCTGCCGTCCACCGCATCGACGACGTCGTAGCCGGCCCCCTTCAGGGTCAATCCCACGACCTGCCGAATGGATGCCGAGTCGTCGACGATCAGAATCGTCTTGGCCATGTCTTCTCCTAAAAGAACGTTATTTCGGTTGCTTTGGCGGGCGCGCTGCTTTGCGTGCCCAGATGGTTGTCCAGCTGCTCGAGGGTCGTGTAGGTGCGGGAAAGCTCGTCGAGCCAGGCCGCCACGTCGATGGGCGCGGCCGCCTCTCCGCGCGCGCCGCCCTCGCTGCGCTCGTCGAGGAGGTTTTCCAGGCGGGCCATGTCGTCCATGGTCTGGCGCAGGATCTGGCTGACCCGGTCCTGGAACTGGAGCGAGACGATGACGCCGGACACCGTCTCCTGCACCGCCCGGCCTTCGTGCTGGAACCGGGTTGCCGCCTCGGTCAGATGCCCGACCGCGCCGCGGAACACGTTCAGCACTCCCTCGATGAGCCGCTCGGAATCCCGCATGGCACGGGCATCCTGGTCTGCGTACTGCTCGGCGATCCGCACTGCGTCGTAAATCGCATGCGTCACGCCATCCACGCGAGCGGTGATTTGCTTGCCGGTATCCCCCGACAGGATGGAAAGCTTGCGCACTTCATCCGCGATCACCGCGAATCCGCGCCCCGACTCGCCCACCCACGCGGCCTCGATGGCGGCATTGAGCGCCACCAGGTTGGTCTGATTGGCGAGCGCCGAAACCGAATCGGCCATGGCCTTGAGCTCGTCCGAGAACCCGGCCACTTCGCGGATGCGCTCGAGCATCGCCTGCTTGGCCCGGATGCCGGCGCGCAGCGAGGAAAGCATGGCCGACAGATCGTTCTGCCCCTGCTCCAGCATGGCCATGACGTCGTCTTCGCCGCCGCTGTCGGACAGCCTGCCGGTGCTGCTGCGATACAGGCCCAGCGCCGCATCGAGGCGCTGATGGATGTCGCCGAAGCAGGCGGCCAGATCGACGAGGGAGGTCTCGGTCTGGCTGCGGGCGGTTTCAATCTGGCGGTTCCAGATCGGCAACACCTGGCCGCACAAGGCGTCCAGGCCAGCGACGCCGGGCGGCGGCGGGCAGGCCGCCTCCGCCTCGCGCCGGGCAGCAGCCAGCGCTGTGCGGACCATGGCGGCGAGAAATCCGCCCGCGAGCACCCCCGCCACCCCCACTCCGCCGGCCCACAGCGGACTGGCCGCGGCGCCCGGGAAAGCAGCGGCAGCGGCGCCCAGCAAGCCGAGTCCGGCGCACAGCGCCCACGCCAATCCGGCGATGCGGTGATCGTTCGTCGTGACCGTGCTCACGGCCCCACCCGCGGACAGGCATGGGCGTCCGGATCGAGCAAGCGCTCGACCAGCGCCTCGAACTCCAGGGATTTATCGAAGAATCCATCGGCCCCGGCGAGCCTGGCCTTGTCGCGGAACTCGATCTGGTTGGTGAACATGTACACCCGGGTATGCGGGGAGTCCTTCTTGATCGAGGACAAGGCTTCGAGGCCGCTGCCATCAGGCAGGTGCACATCCAGCACCGCGGCATCCGGACGCAGCAGGCGGCCTTTCTCCACCGCCTCCCGCAGGGAACGGGCGATGGAAAGGGCGGTGAGATGCTCGACCCCGCCCAGCATCTCCAGCAAGCGGCCGTAAACGGCCGAAGAATCGTCGACGATCAATAATTTCACCGCGGCCCGCTCCACAAACAGGTTGTGAGCGGATAGTGGCGCGCCGATGCGGACGGGGGTATCGGCGGATGCCTCTTGACGGGGTCGGCCGAAGCCGAATTTCATGTAGGGGCATTCCTACCCCCCGCCTGCCGGCGGGGGGCATTTCAGCCGCCGCTCAGGCCAGTTCGTGCTTCAGGGCGTAGCGCACCAGGTCGCTGAGGTTGTCGAGGCCGAGCTTTTGCATGAGACGGCATTTGTGGGTGCTGACGGTCTTGGCGGACAGATGGAGCGTTTCGGCGATGTCGATGACGCTGCGCCCCTGGACGAGCATCAGGAAGACCTGGTATTCGCGGTCGGACAACGCGGCATGCGGCGCGGCGGCCTCTTTCGGCGAGGTGTCGAACAGCAGGCGTTCGGCGACGGCAGGCTCGATGTAGTGCGCCCCGCCGGCAACCTGGCGGATGGCGGCAACCAGGGTTTCCGGCTCGCTGTCCTTGGTGATGTAGCCAGCGGCGCCGGCCTTGATGGCGCGCCCGGCGACCTGGCTCTCGCCATGCATGGAAAGCACCAGGATGGGCAGCCGCGGCGCTTCTGCGCGCACCCGCTTGATAAGCTCCACCCCGCTGGGGCCGGGCATGTTCATGTCCAGCAGCAGCAGGTTGGGCGAGCAGGTGCGGATGTGCTCGATCACTTCCCAGCCGTTCTTCGCCTCGGCAACCAGTTCCAGTTCCGGCATCAGGGTCAGCACCAGGCGCAGCCCCTGGCGGACGATGGCGTGGTCGTCGCCGATCAGGATACGGATCATCGGACGCCCTCCGCTGCGCATGGAATACGCACATACAGGGCGGTTCCGGCACCGGGGCTGGAGTCGATGCGGGATTCGCCGCCGAACTGCAGCGCCCGCTCGCGTATGCCCATCAGGCCGAATGTCTTGCGGTTCCGCACCGCGGCATTGTCGAAGCCGACGCCATTGTCGCGGATCTCCATTTCCAGCGCGCCGCCGGTCAGCTCGATGCGGACGTTGACCTCGTCAGCCCGGGCGTGGCGGACGATGTTGGTGAGGGATTCCTGCAGCACGCGGAATGCGGCGGTGCCGCGTTCCTCGTCCACATCCAGGTACTCCAGCGGAGCATGCAGGCGGCAACGGATCCGGGTGCGTTCCTCGAAGCCGCAGAGCAGCCATTCCGCTGCCGAGACCAGGCCCATGTCCAGCGCTCCCGGGCGCAATGAAGCCGCCAGGTCGCGCACCACCCCGATGGTGGTGTCGATGGTCTTCTTCATGGTGGCGACATGGCGTTCCAGCTCGGGATTGTCCGTGCCGAAGCGGATGTTGAGCATGGCCGTATCCATCCGCAGGGCGGTGAGGTATTGCCCCAGCTCGTCGTGGATTTCCCGGGCGATGCGGGTGCGTTCCGCCTCGCGGATCTTTTCATGGTGCGCAGCGAGTTCGCGCAGATTTTGCCGCGAACGCAGCAGTTCTTCCTCATGCTGCTTGGGCTCGGTGATGTCCTGCGTGGTCCCCACGCCGCGCAGCAAGCTGCCGTCGGCAGCGTATTCCAGTTCCGCGCGCTGGCGCACCCACTTCACTCCGCCCTCGACCAGGATTCGATGCTGCACATCGTAGGGCTCGCCGTTCATGGCGGCCCGCCAGGCCGCCTCGACCGCAGCGCGGTCCCGCGGATGAATGCGGCCGAGCAGCGCCTGGTAGCTGAGCGGCGTGCCCGGCGGCAGGCCGAATATGCGGTAGTTTTCGGCCGAAAACTCGACCGTGCCGTCGGCAATGTTCAGCACCCAGCTTCCCAGCTTGCCCTGGGCCTGGGCGCGGGCCAGATGCGCTTCGCTCTCGCGCAGGATGTTTTCGGCCTGGCGGCGCGCCGTGATGTCCTGCACGTTGACGACGCGATAAAGCACCCGGCCCGCCTCGTCCTTTACCGCAGTGGCATCGGCCTGCACCGGAAAGCGGCTGCCGTCCTTGCGCAGGTGCCACGATTCCCAGATATGGTGGCCTTTCTCGTGGGTCAGGCGAATATGCCGGGCGAGCTCCGCGCCGCATGCTTCCACGAACGTTTCGCTGGCCGGCCGGCCGGCGAGTTCCTGCAGGCTGTAGCCGTGCATCCGGGCGAACGCGGGATTCATGAGTTCGATTCGCCCCGTCTCGGCGTTGCAGACGATCACGCCCCATTCGGCGTGATCGAAGATGTGTTGCCACCTGGCGAGGAGGGCCTCGTTGCGTTTGCGCACCGTGTTGTCGCTGAACACCACCACTGCGCCGGTTATCTGCCCGGCTTCCCAGATGGGCGCGCTGACGTACTGCACGTCGAGAGGGCGTCCATCCTTGCGCCAGAACACATCGTCATTGCTTTGATGCGGCGTGCCCTCGCGATAGGTCGCGAGCAGCGGGCATTCTTCGGCCGGGTGCGGGCGGCCGTCGCTCTTGCTGTGATGGATGAGGCTGTGGACCGATACGTCGCCCACTTCCGCCAGGGTGTAGCCCAGCATCCGTTCCGCCGCCGCATTGGCGAAAGTCATCCGGCCCTGGCTGTCCAGGCCATAGATGCCCTCGCCCGCGCATTGCAGGATCAGTTCGTTTTTGTGCAGGGCCTCGGTCAGGATGGTTTGGGACTCCCTCAGCCTTTGCGCGAGAGGCAGGATGTAGCGATATAAAAACAGGGCGCCGCCCATGGCCAGAAGCCAGTGCAGCACGATCCCCACCCACAGGCCCTCGTGCACGAACAGGTCAGGCGCATATTTCACGGCGATGGCGCTGCTGATCAAGCCGCCGAGCGTCAGCAACGCCAGCAGCACGAAAACCGTGATGAAGAGGATTTGCCGATCCGGGTAACGGGCGTAATAAAGCCGGAAACGCTCGCTGACAAAGACCAGGCGATACAGGCTGAGGCTCAGCACGATCAAACCAATGGTGGTGGGCACGCTCATCGGGAGCGCTTCAACCGGCCCGCCGGGATGCCGCCGCATGCCACCGATCGGCAAGCGCGGGCCGGCATCGCCGCTGCGCAATTCGCGGCGACGGGCTCGCGCCCCGGTTCGATGCGTTCGTGCTCAGGCATGCGTCTATACCCGGGCAGGGCCGGCATGCTCCGGCGCGCTGCCGGAAAAATCCGAAGCCAGCCAGATGGCGCCCGTGACATGCCCCATCAGGCCGATAAACGCCATCAGGAACATGCCGCCGAGCAGAAGATGGATCGCCACGATGCCGGCGCTGCCGCGGACGCGCGACAGCATCAGAAAGACACACCCCGCCAGCAGAAACGCCACCGCGGCGCCGGGCGACATCCGCCCCGGCCAGGCGCCGCCGGCGGTATTCAGCACATAGCGCCAATAACCGTCCTGCGGAAACAGGTTGAGCAGATGCTGCAGCAGGACGCCCAGGGACAGCAGGGCCAGCAGCAGACCCAGAGCAGCCATGAGCCGGGGAGCGGCGCTGGCCAGCAGGGCCGCGCCGCACAAACCGAAAGCCAGCTGGGTGTTGAGGCCCATCGAACTGAAAGCCGGCAACAAGCGGGCCAGGCCTCCCGGGGCCAGCGTCGCCGCGGCCGCCATGGCCGCAGCCAGCAGCAGCATGGCCGCGCCAATGAAACGCAGCATCGCCGTCCCGCTGTCTCCTGAAGCCGTTTGCGGCATCCCCCGTCACCTCGGCTTTGTGCCTAGTAATTCTAATAGTTGACGATTATTTACATTTTCCCGCACGGAAACCATGATCACCTGACACCCACCTCCCCCGCCTGCCTCTTTGGGAGGCAGCGCGCCTGCGCCCGGCCATTGGTTGCCGCCCGGTTTAGGGTCTAGATTGAGTGGATGACGCTTCCACTTCGCTGCCTGTCGTGCCTGATCGTATTTGTCTGCCTGGCATTGGCGGCCGCCCCGGCCAGCGGAGCGAAGGTGCAGGTGTTGGCGGTGCAGGGGGCGATCAGCCCGGCCAGCGCCGATTACCTGCTGCGCGGCCTGCACAAGGCGATCGAGGACAAGGCGCAACTGGTGGTGATCGAACTGGACACGCCGGGCGGGCTCGACACCTCGATGCGCGACATCATCAAGGCCATCCTCGCCTCGCCGGTGCCGGTCGCCACCTATGTCTCGCCGCAGGGCGCGCGCGCCGCCAGCGCCGGCACCTACATCCTGTATGCCAGCCACATCGCGGCGATGGCGCCGGCGACCAATCTGGGAGCGGCGACGCCGGTCGAGCTGGCGCCCGGCGGCAGCGACAAGCCCGCCGGCGCCAGGCCAGCCGACAAGCCGCCGGGCGACCCCCGAATGCGCAAAGCGGTGCATGACGCGGCGGCCTACATCCGCGGTCTCGCCGAATTGCGCGGCCGCAATGCCGACTGGGCCGAGCGCGCAGTGCGCGAGGCGGCCAGCCTGCCGGCTTCCGAGGCGCTGGCGCTGAAGGTGATCGACGTGGTGGCGGCCGACCTCGGCGATCTGCTGAAGCAGGTGAACGGCCGCGTCATCAAGATGGACGGCCGGACCGTCACCCTCGACACCGCGAATGCCGTCGCCGAACGCGTCCGGCCCGACTGGCGCAGCCGCCTGCTGGCGGTGATCGGCGATCCCGGCATCGCCTACATCCTGATGCTGCTGGGCATCTATGGCCTGCTCTACGAGTTTGCCAACCCCGGCATGCTGCTTCCCGGCGTGGTCGGCGGCATCTGCCTGCTGCTGGCGTTGTTCGCACTGCAGGTGCTGCCGATCAGTTACGCCGGGCTGGCGCTGATGCTGCTGGGCATCGCCCTGATGACCTCGGAAGCCTTCGTGCCCAGCTTCGGCGCGCTCGGCCTGGGCGGCATCATCGCCTTCGTCATCGGCTCGGTGATGCTGATCGACACCGACCTGCCCGGCTACGGCCTGCCCTGGACCCTGATCGTCCCGGTCGCCGCCGTCAGCGCCCTGTTCAGCTTTTTCGTCGCCGGCATGGCGCTGCGCGCGCGCCGCCGGCCGGTGGCGACCGGCGCCGAGGAGATGCTCGGCGCCGGCGGCGAAACCCTGGAAGACATCGAGCGCGAAGGCTGGGCGCGCGTGCATGGCGAACTCTGGCGGGTACGCAGCAGCGCGCCGATCCCGCGCGGCACCCCGATCCGGGTGCGCGCCCGGCACGACCTGGTACTCGACGTGGAACCCTGGCAAGGAGAATGATCATGTTCGAATTCGGCGGTTTGACCGTTGCGCTGTTCATCGTCGCCCTGCTGGCCTCCAGCCTGCGCATCCTGCGCGAGTATGAACGCGGCGTGGTGTTCCTGCTCGGCCGCTTCTGGAAGGTGAAGGGGCCGGGACTGGTGGTCATCGTTCCCGGCATCCAGCAGATGGTGCGGGTGGATCTGCGCACCGTGGTGTTCGACGTGCCGAGCCAGGACGTGATCTCGCGCGACAACGTCTCGGTGAAGGTCAACGCGGTGGTGTATTTCCGCGTCATCGACCCGGCCAAGGCCATCCTGCAGGTGGAGGATTTCCTCAACGCCACCAGCCAGCTGGCGCAGACCACGCTGCGCGCGGTGCTGGGCAAGCACGAACTCGACGAGATGTTGGCCGAGCGCGAGCGCCTCAACCAGGATCTGCAGCAGTTGCTGGACGCGCAGACCGACGCCTGGGGCATCAAGGTGTCCAACGTCGAGATCAAGCACGTCGACATCGACGAATCGATGGTGCGCGCGATCGCCAAGCAGGCCGAGGCCGAGCGCGAGCGGCGCGCCAAGGTGATCCACGCCGAGGGCGAGCTGCAGGCCTCGGAAAAACTGCTGGCCGCCGCCGAAATCCTCGCCGGCAGGCCGCAGGCGATGCAGCTGCGCTATCTGCAGACGCTCTCCAACATCGCCGGAGACAAGTCCAACACCATCGTTTTCCCGCTGCCCGGCGAGCTGATGAACCTGCTGATGCGCAACGGGCGGGCGGGCGAATAACGGCGAACAGGCCCGACAAAAGCCCCAGCGTCTCCAGGGCTGCGGGTGGCAAGCCGGCCCGCATCACGGTATCCTCACCGGCAACCCCCGGCCCATCCGGGAACCTGTGCCGCGCAAATCCACTCTGACCCGGCATACTGTTCTGCCATTCACAAAGAGGAGCTTGAATGAACCCGCAAGTCACCACCATCGGCCGCAGCCAGTCTGCCGCCATGTCGACCAACAAGGTCGTCAGGAACACCTACATGCTGCTGTCGATGACGCTGGCCTTCGCCGCGCTCACCGCCGGCGTCTCGATGTCGCTGAACCTGCCGCACCCCGGCCTCATCATCACCCTGGTCGGCTACTTCGGCCTGTTGTTCCTCACCACCAAGTTCCGCGACAGCGGCCTCGGCATCGCCTTCGTGTTCGCGCTGACCGGCTTCATGGGCTACACCCTCGGGCCGATCCTCAACGCCTACCTCGCGCTGCCCAACGGCACCCAGGTGGTGATGATGGCGATGGGCGGCACCGCCGCGATCTTCCTCGGTCTGTCGGCCTACGTGATGACCACCCGCAAGGACTTCAGCTTCATGGGCGGCTTCCTCATGGTCGGCATCCTGGTGGCCTTCCTCGCCGGCCTCGGCGCCATGTTCTTCGAGATGCCCGGCCTGTCGCTGGCGGTCTCCGCGATGTTCGTGCTGCTGATGTCCGGCCTCATCCTGTACGAGACCAGCAACATCATCCACGGCGGCGAAACCAACTACATCATGGCGACCGTCACCCTGTTCGTGTCGATCTTCAACCTGTTCACCAGCCTGCTGCACCTGCTGGGCTTCGCCAGCAACGACTGATCGTCGATGCCCGCGGCAAGCGAAACGGCGTCTTCGAAGACGCCGTTTTTTATCGACACCCACTGCCATCTCGACGCCGCCGAGTTCGATGCCGACCGCGACGCCGAGTACGCGCGCGCCGTTGCCGCCGGGGTGGCGATCCAGATCGTTCCCGCCATCAGCCGCGACAGCTTCGCCGCGGTGGCCGCCACCTGCGCGCGCTATCCGGGCTGCCTGCCGGCCTGGGGGCTGCATCCGATGTTCATCCACGTGCACCGCCCCGCGCACCTCGTCGAGCTGCGCGCGCAGATCGAGGCGCAGCGGCCGGTGGCGGTCGGCGAAATCGGACTCGACCTGTTTGTCAAAGGACTCGACTACGCCAGCCAGGAATTTTTCTACGTCGAGCAGTTGAAGATCGCGCGCGACCACGACCTGCCGGTGCTGCTGCACTGCCGCAAGGCGAACGACGAGCTGCTCAAGCACTTGCGCAAGATCCGCGTGCGCGGCGGCGTCGCCCATGCCTTCAACGGCAGCCCGCAGCAGGCGGACGCCTTCATCAAGCTGGGATTCAAGCTCGGCTTCGGCGGCGCCTTCACCTGGCCGCGCGCCAACAATCTGCGGCGGCTGGCGGTCGACCTGCCGCTCGATGCCATCGTGCTGGAAACCGACAGCCCCGACATCCCGCCGGCATGGATCGGCCGCGGCCGCAACGCACCGGGGGAGTTGCCGCGCATCGCGCAGACCCTGGCCGAACTGCGCGGCATCGACGTCGCCGCGGTGGCGCAGGCCACCAGCCGCAACGCGCGCGAACTGTTCGGCCTGGCTTGAGGCCGCTTCAGCCGGCGTAGCCGAATTCCCCTACCCACTTGCCGCGGCGGTAGTCGATGGCCAGCCAGTTGGGCACGTAGGGGCGCGGATTTTCGAGCGGGAAGCATTCGGCAGGCGGCGCCGCGCCGCCTTCCGCCACGCTGCAGCGGCGCGTCATGACGGGCTTGAAGCGCACCGCCAGGCGGTCGTTGACCGGCACCGCCAGCTCCGCCGCCTCGCCGAAATGCACCCGCTTGCGCAGCAGGCAGGAGAACAGCAGTTCCATCTCGGCGACCAGCGGCGTGTCGCGCCGGGCCAGCGCCTTTTGCGCAGCGGCGGTGAGCCGGACTTCCAGCGATTTGTCGTGCAGGGTAATGCGCATGGCGGGCTCCCGAATGACATCGTCCTACCGATCCATAACGGCCCTGCAGGGCCGCGCTGTAGCCAGGAAGCCGCCGCGAGCCGGCGCGCCCCGCTCACAGCCAGCGCCGCACCCGGGTCTTATAGTCGCGGTAGGCGTCGCCGAAGCGGGCATCGAGATGCGCTTCCTCGTGGCGGATCACGCCGTAGCGCAGCAGCAGCCAGATCAGCGGCGCGAACGCCAGCGGCCATGCTGTGGCCAGCAACAACGTCACCCCGGCGTAAATGAACCAGTCGCCGACATAGATTGGGTTGCGGCTGAAGCGGAACGGCCCGTCCGTGCAGAGTTCGGACGCGCCCCGATAGGGGTTGACCGTGGTGCGATGGCGCTGGAATGTCCACAGCGTCCAGACGAACAAGGCCAGCCCGATGCCGGTCAGCAGCCAGCCGAGCGCGTGCGTCGCCGCGCCCCCGCCGAGCGGCAGCGCATGCACCTGGCGGTCCAGCCACCAGCCGCCGAGCAGGGCGGCCGCGTAGGGTGCGGGGGGCAGCATCCGCGTGGCCGGCTTGTTGGCATGCAGGGTCATGTGGAATAGTGTCCTAGCGCAGCTCGGCCGCGCAGCGCTCGGTAGGCGCAGCCTGCGCTGCGCCGGGCCGGATCAACGCAGCCTCCGCTGCGCCGTGCCGAATCAATGCAGCTCCCGCTGCGCCGTGCCTGATCAACGCAGCTCCCGCTGCGTTACGGCGCGCAGGAATTCGTTGCGCATCTGGTCGCTGGCCAGGAAGCAGCCGGTGAAGGCCTGGGTGACGACGCGCTCGTCGCCGCGCCGGTCCTCGCCGAGCAGCAGGCACAGCTGCTCGGCCTCGATGATGCACGCCGCGCCCTGCGCCTGGCCATGCGTCACCAGCGCCTCGGCGATATCGCGCGTCATCCATTCCTGATAGGTGAAGCGATGGCCGATGGCATCGACCAGGCGCGCGATTCGCCCGAAGCCGTGCAGCCGGCCGCCGGGGATGTAGGCCACGTGCGCGACGCCGCGGAACGGCACCAGGTGGTGCGGGCACACGCCGTGCACCGCGATGCCACGCACCACCACCATGTCGTCGCGGTCGTCGGCGAAGCCTTCGCCGAGCGCCTCGGCGGGTGCGATCGCGTAGCCGCCGAGCAGCCGCTTCTGCCACAACTCGCGCACGCGTTGCGCGGTGCGCCCGGTGTGCACCGAATCCGGCGCGACCCCGCAGGCCACGAGCATGGCGTTCACCGCACGCTCGAACGCTGCCGGGTCGAATGCGCCGACTTGCGGAATGCCGAGGCTGCCGCTGGCGTGCGGGGCGTGGCCGTGGTGGTCGCAGGCGTCGCCCATCTTATTTCAGCGTCGCCTTCAGGAATTCCAGCGTCCGCGTCCACGAATCGCGGTCGGCCGCGTTGTCGTATTTGAGCGGCAGCCCGAATTGCGCGGCGTAGCTGTCGGCCTCGCGGTTGGTGAAGGTATGTTTCACGCCGGGATAGGCCACCAGCATGTAATCCGCCTGGGCGTTGGCCATTTCGGTCTTGAACGCCTCGACCTGCTCGGGCGGCACGAGCGGATCGGCCTCGCCGTGGAAGATGCGCAGCTTGGCCTTGATGTCGCCCGGCTTGACCGCCACGTCGGTCGCCAGCACGCCGTGGTAGCTGACCACCGCCTTCAGCGGCTCGCCCGCACGCGCCATGTTGAGCACCACGCCGCCGCCAAAGCAGTAGCCCAGCGCGGCCAGTTCGCCTTTTTTCACGTTGGGCTGCTTGTCGAGGAATTTCTCGGCCGCCTGAAACCGGGCCAGCGCCAGCGGCGGATTCTTGTTCACGCTGCCGGCAAGCGCGCCGGCGTCCTGCGGGTTGTCGGCGATCTGACCGTTGCCGTACATGTCGACCACCAGCGCGACGTAGCCCTCGCCGGCCAGCATGCGCGCGCGCTTCCTGGCGTAATCGTTGGCGCCCCACCACTCCGGCACCACCAGCACGCCGGCACGCTTGCCCTTGATGGCGTCGTCGAACGCCAGATAGCCTTTCATGACGGTGTCGCCCGCCTTGTAGCTGACATCCTTGCCGACCACGGCGGCGAGGGCGGATGAGGTGAAAAACAACAACGACAGGGCAAGCGCGGTTTTCATGGGCGTCTCCGGATCGGGGGGATGGGTTGGTCGACCCAAAAGCATACCGCGCCCGCGCTTGCAATAACAACCGCGCCCGAACAGCGGCCATGCGCGCCTGCGGCTTGCCGCAGGCGCGGCGGTAAACTTGCAGGTTCTTCACTCGCCGCTCCCCGCCATGACCGATCCCGTCCGCCTTGCCAAACGCGTCGCCGAGCTTCTCGCCTGCTCGCGCCGCGAAGCCGAACAAATCATCGCCGGCGGCTGGGTGCGGGTGGACGGCGTCGTGATCGAGGAGCCGCAATTCCGGGTGACCGATCAGCGCATCGAAATCGACCCGCTGGCCGACCCCACGCAAACCCAGGCCGTCACCCTGCTGCTGAACAAGCCGCCCGGCTATCGCACGCGCCCGGGCGACGACGCAGCGCCCTTACCGCACGCGCAGCAACTGCTCGCTGCCGCCGCCCGTTGGGCCGAAGACGCCTCCGGCATCCGCCCGCTGAAAAAGCATTTCGCCCAACTAACCTTGTGCGTGCCGCTGGAAACCGACGCCAGCGGACTGGTCGTCTTCACCCAGGACTGGCGCGTGGTGCGCAAGCTGACCGAGGATGCCGCCACGCTGGAGCACGAAGTCATCGTCGAAGTCGCGGGCGAACTCATCCCGCACGGACTCGAACGGCTGAACCAGGGCATCCCTTTCCACCCGCAAGGGGCAGGCGGTGGCGGGAAAGACGCCAAAGCGCCGACAGCCGCACGCAATGGCCGCACGCCGCCTGCCATCAAGGTCAGCTGGCAAAGCGAGAACCGCCTGCGGGTGGCGCTGAAAGGCGCCCAAATCGGGCAAATCGCCCACCTGTGCGAAGCCGTCGGCCTGCGCGTGGTGTCGATGAAGCGCATCCGTCTCGGGCGCGTGCCGCTGGCGCAGCTGCCGCCCGGCCAGTGGCGCTATCTGTATCCGGGCGAGCGGTTTTGAGGGCTGCGCGCGGGCGCCGGGGCAACCGCTTCGCGCGCGTCTCGACTGCCCCAACCCGGCTCCGGCGAATCCGTCAGCCGGTACTCCAGGCGCGCGGACGCTTCATCCCAGCAATCTTGCACGCCTGCTTGACATAGCCGTACGCGAACAGCCTGAAAAGCGCATTGCGCGCATCGGCCCCCATGCGCTGGGAAAGGTGCTTGATCACATAGCGGGCATCCGGGGCGATCTGGTGCTCTTCGTAGTATTCGCGCATGAAGCGGATGACGTCCCAATGCGCGTCGGTGAGCTTGACGTCCTCCTTTTGCGCGAAATATTCGGCGAGGGCTTCGCTCCATTCGCCGGGCTCGATCAGGTAGCCTTCCTCATCGAGGTCAGGCAAGTTCAGTGTTGCGGTTGCTTCCATCGTTCTACCTCCTCAGAAATGCCCGGCTCCGGTCAGCCAGGCAGGCCAGAAAACGGTGTTTGCAGAATCTCAGGCTAGCGCCGGGACGAGCCCCAGCATGACCAGCATCACCCACGCGGCCAGGCCGAGCGCCGTCACGGTATAGGCGATGTCGAAAGCGACGAGCCCCTCCTCGACCTTGAGGATGCTGCCCACTCCGCGGAAAATCAGCACGACCGACCCCGCCACCCCCAGAACGACCATGGCCATGATCAAGGCGATCTGGTCGGAGAAAAGCGCCAGCGACGAGAGCCAGAGCGGCACCGGCGCGACGGCGGCGAGCGTGAAGGCATCGTGGTAATAGCTGCCGATCCCCTTGCTGTTGGCCACCGACTTGATCGCCCAGGCCATCAACGGGACGCTGATCAGTTCGGCGATCAGGAAGAAGAGCGCGGCGATGCTCCACGCCTGGGCCGCGGCATCGGGAAACAGGACTGCGCCCAAATGCTGTCCGGCATACTCCAGCATCAATGGCGGGAACAGCGAGAACGGCACCACCAGCAGGGCGAACAGCTTGATGGCGGAGGGCTGTATGCGCGCGAACTCATTCCACCCTTCGGGCGACGAGACGAACAATTTGTGGATATGCAGGATACTCATGTGAATCTCCTCTTTTCGAGCGCGGTCTCTGAACACGCAGACGGGATTCCCGCTCACCGCCGCAACGAAAGTGGCGGCAAGCCCGCGAAACCATCATGATTTATTTGTATCACAACATGATACAAAAACCAACGGAAAACCACTTGAGCCGCGATCAGACCCAATGACTCCCTTACCTCTCAGCAAAAGCGACTTCGAGACGCTCTCCCATTTCCGTTATCAGCTCCGCCGCTTCCTGCGTTTCAGCGAGGAAGCGACGCACCGCCATGGCATCACCCATCTTCAGTACCAGCTGCTGCTGCACACACGCGGCTTTCCGGATCGCGAGTGGGCCACCGTCAGCGAATTGGCGGAACGCCTGCAGGCCCATCATCACGGCGTGGTGTCGCTGATCTCGCGGTGCGAAAAGCTTGGACTGGTGCAGCGCCAGGTGGGGCGCAACGACCGGCGCGCGGTGGAGGTGCACCTGACCCCGAAGGGAAGCGATGTGTTGAATGCGCTCGCGGGCCAGCACCGCGACGAACTGCTCAAGCTGCAAGGCATCTTCCGCGTACCCGGAGCGGATGAACTGGACGCCGGCGCAGCGACCGGCAAGCGCTGATCCGCCGGCGCGGGCGCCCGGCGGCAGCGAAACCCGGCCGATCGGGACCAGGCCGGGGGGAAAGGGCATTGCCGCGCGGCCGGGGAACGGCGAGCGCCTGGCGGCGCCCGCCTCGCGCTACACGCGGCGGGCCGGATTTATTGCGCGACGACGGGCTGAATCCACAGCTCGACGCGGCGATTGAGCTGGCGGCCCGCCTCGGTGCCGTTGTCCGCCCGCGGTTCGGTCTCGCCCTTGCCGTAGGCCTGCAGCCGCAGCGGATTGACATTCTGGCCGGCAAAATAATCGAGCACGGATTGCGCGCGGTTTTCGGACAGGGTCTGATTGGCTGCGTTCGAGCCGACGCTGTCGGTATGGCCGATCACCGTCACGGTGGTTTTTCCGTACTGGTTCAGCACCCTGGCGATCTTGTTCAGTGTCGGCGTGTAGCCCGGTTTCAGCACGGAGGAGTTGGTGTCGAAGCCGGTGGTGGAAGTCATGCTGACCAGCAGGGCGTTGTCGCTGGCGCGTTTCTCCACGCTGATTTCGCCGCGCTGGATCTCGGCCTGCAATTGCTTCTGCAGATCCTTGGCCTGGGTATCCATGTAATAGCCCACTCCGGTCCCCGCCAGACCGCCGCCGACCGCGCCGATCAACGCGCCCTTGCCGCGGTTCTTGTGATTGACGATCGCGCCCAGCGCCGCGCCGCTCACGCTGCCGATGATGGCGCCTTTCTGGGTGTTGCTCATGTCGCGGGAATCCCCCAGATCGTTCGTCGCACAGGCAGAAAGCAGCAGTGCGGCCAGCAGGGGGGTCAGGAGTGCTCGTGTACGCATGGCGGAGGTTCGGATTCGTTGCGGGAGGCGCAAGTATGGCGCATCCGCCGGCATCGGGCGTAGCGGACATTTACCATTGACTTTTCCGCCAGCCAGCGTCGGCGGCCCGTGCGCAGCCGCCCCGGCCGCCCTGTCCGCCCGCTACCCGGGCAGGAACAATTCCAGCAGATCGTTCAGGAAGCGCTGGCCCTGCAAGGTCGGCTTGAGATGGCCAGCAGCGGTCTCCATCAAGCCCCGCGCCTGCGCCTGTTCGAGCGCCGGCGCACAAACGCATAGCGGCAAGCCGCTGCGCTCCTCGAACAGCGCAGCGGGAACGCCGTCGTTGAGCCGCAGCGCGTTCATCATGAATTCGAACGGCAGGTCGCTGCGCGTAAGCGCGCGCACGTCGGCAATGTGGCGGTCCTGCCGAACCGCATCCATGTACTGCTGCGGATGCTTGGTGCGCATCTGCCGCAGGATGCGGTCGTGGAAACTGAGCTTGGAATGCGCGCCGGCGCCGATGCCGAGGTAATCGCCAAACCGCCAGTAATTGAGATTGTGGCGGCTGGCGTGATGCGGACGGGCATAGGCCGAGGTTTCGTAGTGCCGCAGGCCGGCCTCATTCAACCTGGCCTCGATCGCCAGCTGCATGTCCGCGGCCAGATCGTCGTCCGGCAGGTTCGGCGGCGCGCTGTGGCCGAACGGCGTGTTGGGCTCGAGGGTGAGGTGGTAGGCGGATAGATGCGGCGGCGCGAACTCGAGCGCCGTTTCGAGATCGGCCAGCGCCTCGGCCAGCGTTTGCCCCGGCAGGGCGAACATCAGGTCGAGATTGAAAGTGTCGAAATGCGTGGCGGCCAGTTCGGCCGCGCGGCGCGCCTCGTCGCCGTCGTGGATGCGCCCGAGCGCCTGGAGGTGCTGCGAGTTGAAGCTCTGGATGCCGAGCGAGACGCGCGTCACTCCGGCTTCGCGAAACCCGGCGAACCGGGCCGCTTCCACCGTGCCGGGGTTGGCTTCGAGGGTGATTTCCGCGCCCGGAAGCAAGGGTGTGAGGGTGCGCACGCCGCTCAGGATGCGCTCGATGCCTTCCGCCGAAAACAGGCTGGGGGTGCCGCCGCCGAAGAATACCGTGTGGATTGCGCGTCCCCAGATGTCGGGCAGCGCGCGTTCCAGATCGAGCAGCAGCGCGTCGATGTAGGCGGTTTCGGGAATGCCTTGCGCGGCGTGCGAATTGAAGTCGCAGTACGGGCATTTCTTCACGCACCACGGCAAATGAATGTAGAGCGACAGCGGCGGCTGGACCCTCAGGCCGCTGCCGGCAAAGCGGATGACGGACTCAGCCAAGCCGCTTCAGCTTGTCGGCCAGTTCGCGCAAGGCCTGGCCGCGATGCGAAATGGCGTTCTTCTCGTCCTCGCCGAGCTCGGCGCCGGTTTTTCCAAACTGCGGCAGCAGGAAATACGGGTCGTAGCCGAAGCCGTTCTCGCCGCGCGGGGTATCGATGATTTCGCCGAACCAGCGGCCCTCGGCGATCAGCGGCTCGGGATCGTCGGCGTAGCGCACCAGCACCATCACGCAATAATAGTGCGCGCGGCGGTTGGACTGGCCCGCGAGGGCGGTGATGAGCTTTTCATTGTTGCGCGCGTCGGATTTCGGCTCGCCGGCGTAGCGTGCGGAATACACGCCGGGCGCGCCGTTGAGCGCCTCGACGCAGATTCCGGAGTCGTCGGCCAGCGCCGCCAGGCCGGTGTGCGCGCTGGCGTGGCGCGCCTTGGCGAGGCAGTTCTCGACGAAGGTGACGTGCGGCTCGGGGCATTCCGGGACGCCGAAATCGGACTGCGGCGCGGCTTCGATTTCGAGCGGCGCGAGGATGCGCGCGATCTCACGCAGCTTGCCGGCGTTGCCGGAGGCAATGACGATTTTTTTCATGCTTCCAGCGCCTTGTGCTGAGCTGCGGTGATCTGCGCGATGCCGGCGGTCGCCAGATCGAGCAGCGCCTCGAGGGTGGCGCGCGAAAACGGCGTGCCTTCGGCGGTGCCCTGCACCTCGACGATGCCGCCGCTGCCGGTCATCACCACGTTCATGTCGGTGTCGCAGTCGAAGTCTTCCTCGTAATCAAGATCGAGCACCGGCTGGCCCTGGTAGACGCCGACCGAGACGGCGGCGATGCTGCCGGTGAGCGGGGTTTCGGCAAGCTTGCCGTCGCGCAGCAAGCCGGCAACGGCATCGGCCACCGCGACCCAGGCGCCGCAGACGCTGGCGCAGCGGGTACCGCCGTCGGCCTGCAATACGTCGCAGTCGATGTGCAGGGTGCGCTCGCCGAGCTTCTTCAGGTCGACCACCGCGCGCAGGCTGCGCCCGATCAGCCGCTGGATTTCCTGGGTGCGTCCGGACTGCTTGCCGCGCGCGGCTTCGCGGTCGCTGCGGGTGTGGGTGGAACGCGGCAGCATGCCGTACTCGGCCGTCACCCACCCCTCGCCGCTGCCTTTCTTGTGCGGCGGCAGCTTGTCGAGCACGCTGGCGGTGCACAGGACGCGAGTGTCGCCCATGGCGACGAGCACCGAGCCTTCGGCGTGCTTGGTGAACCGGCGAGTGAAGGACAGGGTGCGCAGCGCATCGGGCGCACGGCCGCTGGGGCGGGAAATCGGGGACATGGCGGACAGTCGGGACGGAAAGCGCAATTTTACCGCGCCGCGCGTGCCCGCGCCCACCGGGGCCGTGCGCCGCTTATTTGGCGGAAATTTTCTGGATGGCCTGCTGGATTTCGGCAATGGCGCGCTCGATCTCGTCGTCCGACACCGCCGGCGTGCCGGGCACGGGACGCAGCGCGTTGATCTGCGTGGTGACGCCGCCGTCCGGCAGCGCCAGGGTGGAGATGGAATCCCTGCTCGGCATGCGCGCCTCGCCCCAGGTCATGGCGATCAGGCTGAGGTTGTCGCCGTGTGCGCCGCCGCGGAATTCGGCATGGTCCATCAGGTGGCGCACCGCGTCTTCGAGCGTGTAGGCATGCAGCAGGGCCGACACTTCGGGAATGCTGATCATGCCCCAGATGCCGTCGGTGCACAGCAGCATGGTGTCGGCGTCGTGCAGCGGGACCGGCGCATTGCACTCCACCTGCGGCGCGACATAGCCGCCCAGGCAGTTGGATACCTTGTTGCGCTCCGGATGGTTGCCCGCCTCTTCCTCGCTGATGATGCCGTCGCGCACCAGTTGGGCGACGGCAGTGTGGTCTTCGGTGCGTGCGATCAGACTGCCGTCGCTGAACAGGTACAGCCGCGAATCGCCCACATGCGCCCAGTACGCGGTGTTGTCCTGCACCACCGCGGCAACGCAGGTGGTATGGGGGATTTCCAGCAGATCCTGTTCGACCGCGTAATCGTTGATGGCGAAATGCGCGCGCGTGGTCACCTCGGCCAGGAAAGCCATCGGATCGTCCAGGCGCGGTTTGGCCATTTTCTGGAACTGCTCGGTCAGCGTCTGCACCGCGATCTGCGCCGCGATCTCGCCGTGCATGTGGCCGCCCATGCCATCGGCCACCACCATCAGCAGCGCATCGCGGCTGTAGGAGTAGGCGACCCGGTCCTGGTTGTTTTTGCGCCCGCCCTGACGGGATGCCTGGTAGATGGTGAATTTCATGGTGCGCAGTCTAGGAGTCTGTCGGACTTATGGGGCCAAGGCGAAAATTCGGCTGGATGAGGACGGATTTTGCCGGTTTTCCCGGTCAACAGGCATTCCATTGACCGGGAAAGCGGCGAAACATGGACCGTCCAGGCGGATTTGCAGCCGTTTCATCATAAGTCCGACCGGCTCCTAGAACAATTCCTTGCTCAACGAACGCTTCAGGCTGCTAAAAAACGAAGTGCGCGGCGGCGTCATCGCGCTGCGGTCCATCAGCACCTTCTGCAGGCTGAATACGCTTTGCGGACGCTCCATGTAGTTGAGCCTGAGGCAATGATCGATGGTCTCCAGCAGCTGGTCGGAGTAGGCGCCGCGCCAGTTGACCGTCGCCGGCACCAGCTTGTCGTTGAGCAGACGCGCATCCGCGGCCTGCGGCGGATAGCCCGCCAGACAGGCATAGAGGCTGGCGCCCACGCTGTAGACGTCGGTCCACGGCCCCAGCCGTTCGCGGTTGTGATACTGCTCGGGCGCAGCGAAGCCGGGCGTATACATCGGCTGCAGCTTGCTTTCCTCTTGGGTCAGCGTCTGCCGCGCCGCGCCGAAGTCGATCAGTACCGGCGAGCCGTCGAGGCGGACGTACAGGTTGGACGGCTTGATGTCGAGATGCAGCAGCTTGTGCGTGTGCACCTCGCGCAGGCCGTTGAGCAATTGGGCGAACACGCGCCGAATGAAGCTTTCGCGGATGCTGCCGCGATTGGCCTGGATGTGCTGCTGCAGCGTTTTGCCGCGCTCGAAGCGCATCACCATGTAGACGGTTTCGTTGGCGCGGAAGAAGTTGGTCACGCGGATGACGTTGGGATGGTCGATGCGCGCCAGCGCCCGGCCTTCCTCGAAAAAACACTTCATGCCATGGCGGAAGACATTGTTGTTTTCGGACGAATTGGCCTGCACGATGACCGAGCCCTCGGTGCGCAGCACCAGCGCGCCCGGCAGGTATTCCTTGATCGCCACCGACTGGTTGGCGTCGTCGCGCGCCAGGTACACCATGCTGAAGCCGCCGCCGCCGATCTTGCGCACGATGGTGTATTCGTTCAGCCGGTACCCGTTGGGCAGCGCCTGATTGGGTTGAGTCGCCATAGTCGAACGTCTATTATCTTTGCCTGTTAATCGGCCATGCCGCAAAAACTCACCCCGGCTCCGCGCCGGCAATCGTTCCATAACCCACGTTTCAGGCCATCCATGACCGCCAGCATGACCGGGTTTGCCGCCCACAGTCTCACCCTCGACCATGCCAGCGTCAGCATCGATCTGCGCAGCGTCAATCAACGCTTTCTCGAACTGCACTTCCGCCTGGCCGATGAGTTCCGCTCGCTGGAGCCGCAACTGCGCGACCTGATCAATCGTCGTCTCGCGCGCGGCAAGGTGGAGTGCCGCATCAGCCTGAACCTGCTGCCTGCCACCACGCTTGATAACGGCCTCAACCCGGCCATTCTTGAGCGCCTTTCGCACTGGCAGGCCGAGGTGCTGCAGCGCCTGCCGAACAGCGCGCCGCTCTCCGTCAACGAGATCCTGCGCTGGCCCGGCGCGGTGCAAACCGCCACGCTGTCGCAAGACGCTCTGAACGAAGCCACCCTGCAAGGCATGCAGGCGGCGCTGGACGAACTGATCGAGAGCCGCCAGCGCGAAGGCGGCAAGCTGAAACGGCACATTCTCGACCGGCTCGACGCCGCCGAAGCGCAGGTGGCCGGCTTGCAGCCCCTGCTGCCGGCGCTGGCCGCGGCGCAGCGCGACAAACTGGCGGAACGCCTGCGCGATGCGCTGGGCGAAACCGGACACGAACGGCTGGCGCAGGAAGTCGCGCTGGCGGCGCAAAAAGCCGATGTCGACGAAGAACTTTCCCGCCTCGCCACCCACTTTGCCGAAGTCCGCCGCGTGCTCGATCAAACCGGCGCCATCGGCAAGCGGCTGGATTTTCTGATGCAGGAACTGCACCGCGAAGCCAACACCCTGGGCTCCAAATCGGTGGCAATGGAGACTTCGCGCATCTCGCTCGAACTCAAGGTGCTGATCGAACAGATGCGCGAGCAGGTGCAGAATATCGAATAACAGAAACCGGAACGATCATGACCCCTACCCCCAGCCAAGGTGTGCTTTATATCGTCAGCGCCCCCTCCGGCGCAGGCAAGACCAGCCTGGTCAAGGCGCTGCTGAAAACCGACCCGGCGATCCGCCTGTCGGTGTCCTACACCACGCGCGCGCCGCGGCCCGGCGAGACCGACGGCCGCGACTACCATTTCGTCAGCCGCGAACGCTTCAAGGCGATGCTGGCCGAGGGCGAATTTCTCGAGCACGCGGAGGTCTACGGCAACTTTTACGGCACCTCGAAAGGCGTCATCGCCCGCGACCTCGACGCCGGCCGCGACAACCTGCTGGAAATCGACTGGCAGGGCGCCGCCCAGGTGAAGGCGCATTTCCCGCAATCCGCGTCGATTTTCATTCTGCCGCCGTCGTTCAATGCGCTGCGCACCCGCCTCAACGGACGCGGACAGGACAGCGCCGAGGTGATCGAGCGCCGGCTCGCCGCCGCGGCTCACGACGTCGCTCATGCCGGCGCGTTCGACTATATAATTGTCAACGATGATTTCGACCACGCCCTGCAGGACCTGGTCGCCATTACCCGCAGCATTCGTCTCGAAGCGGCGCGCCAGCTGGACCGGTACGCCGCGCTGTTCGACGAATTCGGACGCATCTAAACCCGCACCGCCTGAAGCAGGAGTATCCCTATGGCCCGCATCACCGTTGATGACTGCATCGACATGTTTCCCAACCGTTTCGAACTGACGCTCGCCGTGACCTATCGCGCACGCCAACTGGCGCAGGGTTCGCAGCCCATGGTCGAATCGAAGGACAAACCCATCGTCACCGCGCTGCGCGAAATCGCCGCCGGCAAGGTCGGACGTGAAATCCTCAACCGGGGCCGCGCCTGAGCGTGCGCCCGCCCATCGACCGGCGCACGCAAGCCGCGCGCCGGCAATGATGCGCGAATTTGAATCGCTGCGTCCGGCCCTGGCCTACCTGCCGCCGGACGAAATCGGCACCATCGAACAAGCCTACGAGTTCAGCCGTAACGCCCACGAAGGCCAGTTCCGCAAAAGCGGCGAACCCTATATTTCCCACCCGCTGGCGGTTGCAGGCATCCTGGCCGGCTGGCATCTCGATACGCAGACCCTGGCCGCCGCGCTGCTGCATGACGTGGTGGAAGACACCCCGGCCACCGCAGGCGAGATCGAGACGCGCTTCGGCAAGGCGGTCGCGCTGCTGGTGGAAGGGGTTTCAAAGCTCGACAAACTGGCGTTCGCATCCGAGTTGCAGGCGCAGGCGGAGAACTTCCGCAAGATGCTGCTGGCGATGGCACAGGACGTGCGGGTGATTCTGGTCAAACTGGCCGACCGCCTGCACAACATGCACACCATGGGTGCGATGCCGGCCGAAAAACGCCGCCGTATCGCCGCCGAAACGCTGGATATTTACGCGCCGATCGCCAACCGCCTGGGGCTGCATTCGGTATACCAGGAACTGGAAGATCTCGGTTTTCGCTACAGCCATCCCAACCGCTATCAGGTGCTGTCGAAAGCAGTCAAGGCGGCACGCGGCAACCGCCGCGAACTGGTCGACAAGGTCAGGATTGCGCTGCAGGAAAAACTCGAACTATGCAAGATCGAGGCCGCCATCACCGGGCGCGAGAAACACCTCTACAGCATCTATCGCAAGATGCAGGAAAAAAACCTGGCGTTCTCCGAGGTGTTCGACATCTACGGCTTTCGCGTGGTGGTGCGCGACCAGCCCTCCTGCTACCTGGCGCTCGGCGCCCTGCACGCGCTGTACAAGCCCATCCCCGGCAAGTTCAAGGACTACATCGCGATTCCCAAGGCCAACGGCTACCAGTCGCTGCATTCCATCCTGTTCGGCCCCAACGGCACCCCGATCGAAATCCAGATCCGCACCACCGACATGAACCGCCTGGCCGAGTCGGGCGTCGCTTCGCACTGGATGTACAAATCCGCCGACACCGCACTGAACGAGGTGCAGACGCGCACCCACCGCTGGCTGCAATCGCTGCTCGACATCCAGGCCGACCATGGCGACTCGCCCGAATTCCTGGAACACATCAAGGTCGACCTGTTCCCGGACGAAGTCTACGTGTTCACCCCCAAGGGCAAGATCATGGCATTGCCGCGCGGCGCCACGGCGGTGGATTTTGCGTTTGCCGTGCACACCGACGTCGGCCGCCACTGCGTGGCGGTGAAGATCAATTACGAACTGATGCCCCTGCGCACCCAGCTTCGGAACGGCGACCACGTAGAAATCCTTACCGCTGCCAACGCCAGCCCCAATGCCGCCTGGCTGAATTTCGTCGTCACCGGCAAGGCGCGTTCGCATGTCCGCAACTACCTGCGCAATACGCGGCTGGAAGAGGCGGCGGCGCTGGGCGAACGCCTGCTCAACAATGCGCTCGCCACGCTCAATCCCGAGGCGGTCGTGCCCGACTTCGCCATCTGGGAGCGGCTGATCAAAGACTATGGCCTGCAAAGCCGGCAGGAACTGCTGGCGGGAATCGGCTTGGGCCGCAAATTGCCGCTGGTGGTGGCGCATCAGCTGTTGCACGTGCAGGGCGAAAAAACCGGCGAACCGGCGCACCCCCACGCCATCAGCATCCGCGGCACCGAAGGCATCGCGGTCGAACTGGCGCAATGCTGCCATCCGATCCCCGGCGACCCGATTCTCGGCTTCATCCACAAGGATCGCGGCCTCATCATCCATACCCACGACTGCCCTTCGATCCGCGCCTTCCGCGCCGACCCCGACAAATGGCTGGACGTGGAATGGGAGGCCGAACCGGGGCACATGTTCGACGTCTCGATCAAGGTCGTCGTCGGCAACCAGCGCGGCGTGCTGGCCAAGGTCGCGGCGGCGATTGCCGAGCACGGCTCCAACATCGGCAACGTCTCGATGGAAGAGGAAGACGGCAGCCCATACACCGTGCTGTTCTTCACCGTGCAGGTGGAAAACCGCATGCACCTTGCACGCGTCATGCGCGGCCTGCGCGCCTTGCCCGACGTGGTGCGGATTTTCCGCATCAAGGGGAAAAAGGACGGCCGCGCCGCGCCTCCCCAATAAGCCCATCTCACCCACCCGGCAGCAGGAACCCAGCATGAACAAAAGCATCATCCAGACCGCCGACGCGCCTGCCGCGATCGGCACCTATTCGCAGGCCGTGCGGGTCGGCCATACCGTGTACCTGTCCGGCCAGATCGGTCTCGATCCCGCCTCCATGCAACTGGCGGACGGCATCGAGCCGCAGATTCATCAGGTGTTCAAGAATCTGGCCGCCGTGGCTGCGGCTGCCGGCGGCTCGCTGGCGGATGTGGTGAAGCTGAACGTGTTCCTCACCGACCTCGGCCACTTCCCCAAAGTCAACGAGATCATGGCCGGCTACTTCGGCCAGCCCTACCCGGCACGTGCCGCGGTGGGGGTGGCCGCGCTGCCGCTCGGCGCGCTGGTCGAGGCCGACGCGGTCATGGTGACCGGATAAATTGCCGCCTTGAAAGCGGCCTCGCCGTTTTCCTTTCCCGTCAGTCCTGCGCTCGTCGCCAAACTCGCCAAGCTGGGCCTCGTCCGCGATGCCGACCTGGTGCTGCACCTGCCGCTGCGCTGGGAGGACGAAACCCGGGTGACGCCGATCCGCGACCTGCGGCCGGGACAGACCGCGCAGGTGCAGGCGGTGGTACGCGAGGCCAGCGTCGCCTACCGGCCGCGCCGCATGCTGACGCTGACGGTGGAGGACGATGGCGGCGTGCTCGGCATCCGCTTCCTGCATTTCTACCCCAGCCACCTCAAGCTCTTTCAGGCGGGGCAAAGCTTCCGTTTCAACGGCGAAGTCCGCGGCGGCTTTCTCGGGCTGGAGATGGTGCACCCGCGTTTCGCCAAAGCCGATCATGCCACGCCCCTGCCGACCCAGCTCACGCCGGTGTATCCGACCACCGCCGGGCTCGGCCAGGCCACGCTGCGCAAGCTGGTCGAGCGCGCATTGGCCGCACCGATTGCCGACACCCTGCCCGCCGAGTGGCTGGCCGCGCTGAACCTGCCCGAGCTGGAAACCAGCATTCGCCTGCTGCATCAGCCTCCGCTCGACTGCGTATTGAACGAACTCGAATCGCGCCGCCATCCCGCGTGGCAGCGGCTGGCCTTCGACGAACTGCTGGCGCAGCAGCTGTCGCTGGCCAGCGCACGCCGGCAACGGCAGTCGCGCCCGGCCCAGCCGTTGCCGTCCCGGCAACGGCTGACCGCCGGCTTCATCGGCACGCTGCCGTTCGCGCTGACCGCCGCGCAGGCGCGCGCCTGGCAGGAAATCAGCGCCGACCTCGGCGAGCCGCACCCGATGCGCCGCCTGCTGCAGGGCGACGTCGGCAGCGGTAAAACCGTGGTGGCTGCGCTGGCCTGCCTGCAGGCGATCGAAAACGGCTTGCAGGCCGCCTTCATGGCGCCGACGGAAATTCTCGCCGAACAGCATTTCCGCAAATTGTCGCCGTTGTTGTCCGTGCTCGGCGTGCGCTGCGCCTGGGTGTCGGGCAGCCAGCGCAAAGCCGAGCGTGCCGCGGCGTGGCAGGCGATTGCCGCAGGCGAAGTCGATCTGGCATTCGGCACCCACGCACTGTTTCAGGAGGCCAGCAGCTTCGCCCGCCTGGGCCTGGCGGTCGTCGACGAGCAGCACCGTTTCGGCGTCGGACAGCGCCTGGCACTGATGCAAAAGGGCACGGAGCCGCACCAGCTGATGATGAGCGCAACGCCGATCCCGCGCACCCTGGCGATGAGTTTTTTTGCCGATCTCGACGTATCCGTCATCGATGCGCTGCCGCCGGGACGCACGCCGATCGTCACCAAGCTGGTCAGCGCCGCGCGCCGCGACGATGTGCTGGCCCGGGTGCGCGAGGCCTGCCTCGCCGGCGGCCAGGCCTACTGGGTGTGCCCGCTGATCGAGGAATCCGAGAAGCTGCAATTGCAGACCGCGCAGGATACCCATGCCGCGCTGACGGCGCAGCTCCCGGAACTGCGCATCGGCCTGGTGCACGGACGCCTGAAGCCGGACGAGAAACAGGCGGTGATGGCGGCGTTCCAGGCGCACGAAATCGACCTGCTGGTCGCCACCACCGTGATCGAGGTCGGCGTCGACGTGCCCAACGCCGCGCTGATGGTGATCGAGCATGCCGAGCGCATGGGACTGGCGCAGCTGCACCAGCTGCGCGGGCGGGTGGGGCGCGGCAGCCGCGAATCGGTATGCGTGCTGCTGTATCAGACGCCGCTGTCGGAACTCGCACGCGCCCGGCTCAAGGTGATTTTCGAGTCGACCGACGGCTTCGAAATCGCGCGCCAGGACTTGTTGCTGCGCGGTCCCGGCGAACTGCTCGGCCACCGCCAGAGCGGCCTGCCGATGCTGCGGTTTGCCGACCTGGAACGCGATGTCGCGCTGCTGGAAGCCGCCCGCGATCTGGCGCAGCGCTGTCTCGCCGGCCACCCCGACATCGCCGCGCGCCACCTGGATCGCTGGATCGGCCAGCGGCAGGCGCTGTCGTCGATCTAGCCGGGCTGCGGCATAATGCCCACTTTCCGCTTTGTGAACCGCACGCCGTGCTCGATTCCCGGCAGGGCTGGCTTGCCCACCCGCACTCGCTTCCGCGCTCGCTGCGCAGCTGGCTCAGCGATCACGGTTCGCTCACCCAGCGCCTCAAATCGCGCTGCGCGTCGTTTCGCGTCGCGCCGCTTGCCGTCGGGATGGCGCGCGCCCACGCCGACGAATACGCGCTGCTGGGCATGACGCCGGGCAACCGCGCCTATGTGCGCGAAGTCGTGCTGCTATGCGACGGCGTGCCGGTGGTGTTTGCCCACAGCGTGCTGCCGCCGGCCGGTCTGCGCGGCGGCTGGAGCGGCATCACGCGGCTGGGCAGCCGGTCGCTCGGCGAAGCCCTGTTCAGCGACCATCGCATCGAACGCCAGCCCCTGGCTTACCGCCGCGTGCGGCGCGATCATCCGCTGTATCGCGCCACCGCCAGGCAACAGGCGGTGAGCGCGCGCAGCCTGTGGGCGCGCCGTTCCGTTTTCTGCCTCGACAGCCACCCGCTACTGGTAACCGAAGTCTTTCTGCCCGCCATCTACGCGCTATGACCCTGACCGAACGCCTGTCCCACTATGAAAAACTGATGCGCCTGGACAAGCCGATCGGCATCCTGCTGCTGCTGTGGCCCACGCTGTGGGCGCAATGGCTCGCCAGCAACGGCGATCCGGACTGGTTGATCCTGTGGATATTCGTCATCGGCGTGGTGCTGATGCGCTCGGCCGGCTGCGTCATCAACGACTACGCCGACCGCGATTTCGATCCGCACGTGGCGCGCACCCGCGAGCGTCCGCTGGCAGCCGTCAAGATAGCGCCCAAGGAGGCCCTGCTGCTGGCGGCCGGCTTGTCCCTGCTGGCGTTTCTGCTGATCCTGCCGCTGAACAATCTGGTGCTGGGATTGTCGGTCGTCGCGCTGTTTCTGGCCGCGAGCTATCCGTTCACCAAGCGTTTCTTTGCGATTCCACAGGCCTATCTCGGCATCGCATTCGGCTTCGGCATCCCGATGAGCTATGCCGCGCTGCGGGGCGAAGTCCCGCTGGAAGCCTGGCTGTTGCTGACCGCCAATGTCTTCTGGGCGATTGCCTACGACACGCAATACGCAATGGTCGACCGTGCGGACGATCTCAAGATCGGCATCAAGACCTCGGCGATCACCTTCGGCCGCTTCGATCTCGCCGCCATTGCCGTGTGCTATGCGGCGACGCTGGGGCTGCTCGCCTGGGTCGGGCTGCAGCGGGAAATGGGCATGGCGTTCTACGGCGGGCTGGCGGCGGCGGCGGCGATCGCGCTTTATCACATGAAGCTGATCCGGCAACGCGATCCGCGGCAATGCTTTCGCGCGTTCCTGCACAACACCTGGCTCGGCGCCGCGGTGTTCGGCGGCATTGCGCTGGACTATCTGCTGCGCGGCAAGGGTCTGCTCCAATAAACCCTGTTGTTATGACGGGCAGGCGACCCGCGACTGCTGGCTGTTCGGATAGGCCTGCTTGATCCCGCCCAGGCTTTTCAGCGCGTCCGGATCTTCACTGCGAATCACGAAGTAATACTCCGTCCCCTGGCGCGGCTGCAATTCGACGCGCGTGCCGAGCACACCCCTGTCCTCGACAGCGCGCACCCTCCGGCGCGCGGCTTCGTCGTTGGCATACAGGCCGAGCGAAATGGCATTGCGCCAGACACCGTCCCTCACCACAAAGGCATCCGGCACGCCCGCCGCCGCCAGCTCGCTCAACTTGGCAGCCGCCGACTCGGCGCTGGGTAGCGGCGGGAAAATCACCCAGTACCGGGTATTCAGCGGCACCTCGGTAAACGACATCACGCGTTCGTTCGCCAACGCCTTGAGCTGCTCGCGCACCTGATTGCGTTCTTCTGCGCTTAACCCGCGCCATTCCACGCACAAGGCCTCCGCCCCCCCCGCCTGCTGCGGAGGCGGTGCGTTCGATGGATGCGCCGACTCGCTGCGCAGGCTGAGACGGTCCACGTTCATCGGCGCATTCTGTCCGGATGCAGGTTGCGGCCAATGGCCGCGCCCGATGAAAAATCCCGCCACCGCAAGGTTGAGGGCCAGCAATGCCCAGGCAATCCATTTCATCGTGACAAGCCCTCTCTGGCAACGCGATCTATGCCTTCCAGTACCAGCGCGGGCACATGTTCGGCATACACCTTCAAATGCGGCAACACCTTCCCGGCGTCGCCGCCAGTCATCAGGCAATGCGGCGGCGCTGCGGCGGCTTCAGCCAGATGCGCATACTGCTGTTGAATCGCGCCGCACAGCGCTGCGATGATGCCGCTCTGCACCGCGTCGGCCGTGTTGCGCGGGAATGTCCGGCACGCCCCCGCCGGCACCGCCACGCGCGCGGTGCCCTGCCGCAGTGCCTGCTGCATCAGGGACACGCCGGGCACGATCAACCCGCCCAAGAAAACCCCGTCCGCCGCCAGGGCGTCCACCGTCATCGCCGTCCCGACCGACACCACCAATACGGGCGAACGGGTACGCTGGCGCGCGGCAATCAGACCCATCCAGCGGTCAACGCCCAGTTGCCGAGGGTCCGCATAAGTATTTTTCACATCCGCAAAGCCGGCTTCAGCCGTCAGCCAGCGGGGGACGATGTCCGATGCCTCTAACAGCGCGGCAAGCCGCCGTTCGTGCCCGATACGTGCCACGCTGGCGATGACGCAGTCCATGCCCGGCTCAAGGCGCTGCATGAAGCAAGACAGATCGGCGTAATCGTCATTGCCCTGATCGCGCCACCGCGCGCCTTCGGCCACGGCCCACTTCAGTCGCGAGTTGCCTGCATCGATCAACAGGCGGCGCCTGTTCATCGGCCGGCATCCAGTCGCAGACTGATTTCGCCGCCACTGTAGGTGTTCATGTTGGCCTGCGCATCGCGCAGCAGAAATGCCCCCGTCTCGTCCACACCAGCTGCCACCCCCTGAACGCTGCGGGCATCCGGCAGCAGCAGCGCCACCGCCTTGCCGGCATAAGCATCCAGCGCCAGCCAATCCTCGCGCAGCGCCGCGAAGCCGCGCTGGCGGAACAGGGTCGACACGGCATGCAGTTCCCGCAGGCAGTCCGCCAGCAATTGATTGCGCCCCACCGTCACCCCCATTTCGGCCAGATCGACCACAGCCTGCTCGACCGCATCGCGTTGCGCCTCGTTCAGCCGGACATTCAATCCAACCCCCACCACGGCGAAGGCCGCCCCGTGCATGTCGCCCTGCACTTCGACCAGAATCCCGGCCAGCTTGCGATAATCCACCAGCACATCGTTCGGCCATTTCAAGCGCGCCGGGTGGCGGCTGTGGCGATTCACCGCACGCGCAATCGCCAAGCCCACGGCGAGGCTCAACCCCGCCAGCGATTGCAGTCCGCTCTCGAAACGCCACAGCAGCGAAAACGTCAGGCTGCCCCCCAGGGCCGAATGCCAATGCCGGCCGCGCCGGCCCTTGCCGGATTGCTGGTGTTCGGCACACAGCAAGCTGCCATCCGCAGCACCGCTCAGGGCGGCAGCCATCAGGGCCGTGTTGGTCGAATCCACGCTGTCGCATAGATGTATCGTATAGGCAGACGCCAGGGTTCCCAGGTGGCGTGCGGCAACATCGCTGTCCAGCCACTCCACCGGATCGGGCAGCCGGTAGCCGCGTCCACGCACCGCGTGGACCGTCAGCCCCATCGACTCCGACTGACTAAGCATGTTGTAGATACTGGCTCGCGAAAGCCTGAACTCATGCGCCAGCGCCTGGCCCGAATGAAATCGGCCATCAGACAGGCGGCGCAGGATCGGGAACAGGGCTTTGTTGGTACGGGTGTTCACCTGCCGGATTTTACATGGCTTGAGCTGGCGAATTCCCAATAAAAAACCCCCTCATTTTGAGGGGGTTTTTTATGTACCTTTAGGTACGCA